>Ga0172377_10005645_pt1 | contig 12877 bp, 11 predicted proteins | sample Pumphouse3metaG_FD_119749 | JGI IMG/M metagenome (GOLD analysis project Ga0172377, IMG submission 119749) | Leachate microbial communities from a municipal landfill in Southern Ontario, Canada - Pumphouse #3 metaG | ecosystem: Engineered > Solid waste > Landfill > Unclassified | place: Canada... | reverse complement strand
TTCTTTATCAACTTTAATTTTAATATATCATTGTAAATAATATATAAAATATAAAGAATCGCTGAATCAATGAGGAATTCCGGCGTTTTTATGATTTTCTAAACGGATCTTCAGAGATAGGTATGTATTTATCCTGTTTGTATTAAAATACTTAAAAAAATATATATATTTCAAACAACGGGCTACATTAAATTACTTTTTAATAATTTTATAATTTCTCTTTATTCATTATCTGGTTTGGAGATCGTCTGTTTTACCTTGATTCCATTGACTAGTATTTGGCAAGAACTAATACTTTTAAGACGTTCAATAACGATTTTTATAGACCAGCGTTTTTTTTGTTTTTCCGTGAGCTCAAGATTGAAAACGTTAGCTTCTTAAATCTACCGAGAAATATCCCAGGAACTTTCCATGATCAGCCACGGCCTTCTTCAAAAAAACTCTTATTGCTAATTTTTTTAATCCATGGCCTCTCATCCCAGAAGAGCCTCAACACACAAAAAAACCGCAACATATCACATTGCGGTTTTTTTTATGGGTTTTATTATTTCTATTTATTTTTTGTATTTTTTACTGCTTCGGCCTTTTTTTTCAAATAATCATCCACCGTATTAGTCGTATAAGTACCATCTATAAATTCCGGAAGACTCAACAATTCAGCGGTAAAATCTTTTGTTGTTTGCACGCCTTCAACCACGAATTCCCGCAGGGCGGTTTGGCAGCGTTTCAGTGCCAATTCACGATTGAGTCCCTTTGCCACAATTTTCCCCAGTAAGCTGTCATAATACGGCGGGATAACATAACCGGTATAAATATGCGTATCCACTCGAACACCGGGCCCGCCGGGCATTAGAAAGAGACCAATTTTGCCAGGACACGGCATAAAATTTTTATCCGTATTTTCGGCATTCACGCGAACTTCAATTGCGTGACCGTCGAAATGAATATCGCTTTGTCGCCAGCTTAGATGTTCTCCAAGCGCGACTCGAAGTTGTTCGCGCACAATATCAGTTCCTGTCAGCATTTCAGTTACCGAATGCTCCACCTGGAGTCTCGTATTCATTTCCATGAAATAGAAATTATGCCCCTGGACAAGAAATTCCACTGTTCCGGCGCCGACATAATCGACTGCTTTTGCGGCCTTGATCGCTGTTTCGCACATCTTCCGCCGCATTTTAGAAGTCAAGCTTGCGCAGGGTGTTTCTTCGATCAGTTTTTGGTGATGGCGCTGCAGACTACAGTCCCGGTCACCGAGATGGACATACCGGCCGTATTTATCGCCCATAATTTGGATTTCGACATGGCGTGGATTTTCAATAAATTTTTCCATATAGAGTGATGCGTCTTTAAAGGCATGCCATGCTTCTTGGGAGGCATTATGGAAAGCGTCATGAATTTCATCTTCGCATTCCACAACGCGCATCCCCTTTCCGCCGCCGCCGCTGACGGCTTTAAGCAGAACGGGATAGCCGAGTTTTTTTGCTTCTTCTTTCGCTTCCTCCACGCTTTCCAGTGAGCTTCGGCTTCCGGGGATAATAGCCACACCGGCAGTTTTCATTGTACTGCGTGCCATCGCTTTATCGCCTAGTGCGCGAATGGCTCGCGAAGAGGGTCCCACGAAAATCATATTGCAAGCCGTGCAGACATCGGCGAAGTGCGCGTTTTCGGCAAGAAATCCATAGCCGGGATGGATTACTTTTGCGCCAGTGAGTTCCGCTGCCGCAATAATACGATCGATCTTCAGGTAGCTTTCTGCAGCGGAAGCCGGGCCGATACAAATTGCCTCATCCGCAAACTGCACCGGAAGAGAATGCCGATCAGCTTCCGAATAAACAAGCACGCTTGAATACCCCATAAGCCGACATGCGCGAATAATACGTAATGCAATTTCCCCACGATTTGCGATTAATATTTTTATTTTTTCGGAAGAACTTGACACCATATCTTAATCCTGCTTTATTTCAAAAAGGCGTTGTCCATATTCAATTGATGAGGTATTTTCGACAAGTATTTTAACGATCGTACCGGACATTTCCGCCTTAATTTCATTCATCACTTTCATTGCTTCCACGACGCAGACGACCGTATCATTATGAACCGTGTCGCCGACCTTTACCAGTGGGGCATTTTCGGGTGATGTAGAGATATAAAAAGTCCCTGGCATTGGGGCCGTAATATACGTAGGTTTTTCTTCTTCCACGGGAGCCGCCGGTTCTATTGCAAGTGCAACTGGAGCAGCAGCGGAAGCACTGCTTACAAAGCTGGCATTGTTAGCAGCCGGATCTTCTTCTCCTTTACGTTTTAACATAATTGAATCATTACTGTCTTTTAGTTCAACCTCCGTCAATCCGTATTTACTCATTATTCTGGCAAGCTGATCAACTTTTTTAATCTCCATCATGAAACCTCCAATATTTGGATATCACCAAATTTAAGCAATCGCCGTTTTAAATTCACCTGTTGCATCTGCAACTGCGCAAGCGGCTGATACCGGTTTTTCGAAATCTGCGAAAACCCCGCCGGACATCATAAATTTGCAAGCCTCTTGGGGATTTTTAGCCGTAAAATTTTCTTCGATTTGAGCCTCACATGGTTCGTTGCGTTCATACGTGCAGACATAGAAAGCTTGTCCGGGTTTCATTTGATATTCACGAACAAGCAAAGCATCCTTACGCACGATTGCAAGATAGCCGCGATCACCTTTTGGTGAAACAACGGCTGAGATACGCGGTGTATCGAGATCGTCGTGTTCATAATCCATTGAAAGCATCGTGTATGCGAGCGCATCACGCGGCGGCATTCCAGATTCAATTTTTTCTGTCACCGGATCGGTTTGCGAGCCGTTCGTAGCAATCGCGTATCCATTCGCCATGCGCAGACAATTATAAGCGATATAGGGATTTTTGTTAATATCGTTTTCAAATCCTGGTTTTGGCACAATTGCGATCGCCTTATCCAGAATAACAGACTGGCGATTTGGGAAATGTCTTGACGATACCCGATACATTGCCGCGCCGCGACCATCTAAAGTACAACCAATTGCAACGATTCTTCCAACGTACATAATTTCTTTCCTTATTTTAAAAAAGTCTTATTTTTTTTTTGACAAATTGATCTTTTTTTTATTAAAAATGATTAACGGACATGATAAATACAAAGCCAAAGGCTACTGAGTATCAGGACTGGCAGTCCTGCGCAAAACCAAATTTGGCCATTTCTGATTTTTTTTTGTCCTGCTTTTGACAAAGACTGAAGTTTAAGCAGCTGGTGTCTTAATCGTTGATAAGAACCATAAGCGCTAAGAACCGCGGTACAAACAACGACTGTAATCACAGAAAGAATTCCATACATACGGAACAGAACCACCCAGCCAAAATAGCCACATGCCAAAATAAACAGCAAGGTCATCAGTGCTTCATTCCACGGATTATTTGCCACATTTTTTCGCAGAGCATTTTTTTCTTCCGCATCAATTTCCTGATTACGCATGATACTTATTGACGCGCGCTGCATAACAAAGCAACCACTCAGAATCATTCCAATTCCAACAAAGCTTAAAAGGGGAAGAAAGTATTTCAACATAGGATAAAAACGGCTCCAGCAAATATTCTTTTATAAATCTTCATCAAATTCAGTCGTTGTTATTTCAGATCGTTTTTTTACGGAATGGTGCTTTAACAAGACTCGATTCAGTGCTTCTTCATCTTGTGGCGGAAGTTTTTTCAGTAATTCATACAACCCGTTAATAACATCGGCAGTTTTTTCTTTCAGTTCTGCGCAAACCGGAAAAACTTTTTTAGGGTCTTCTTGTGCAATCAGGCGTTTATAGTTTTCTTCCGACTCTGGCATATCCATTTTATTAGCAACGATAACAAATGGCCGTTTCGCAAGGCCGTTTTCATAAAGGTCCAGTTCCTGGCGCAAGGCCGTCAAGTCATTCAGTGGATCTCTGCCGTCGGTTCCTGCCATATCCAAAACATAACAGAAGATCGTGCAGCGTTCTATATGGCGTAAGAACGCATGTCCCAATCCGACATTATCATGTGCGCCTTCTATTAAACCCGGAATATCTGCAATTGTAAAGCGCGTAAAGTCTTCCATTTCGATCAAGCCGACCTTTGGATACAGCGTTGTAAAGGGGTACGAAGCTATTTTTGGTTTTGCATCTGAGACAGCGCAAAGCAGTGTTGATTTCCCCGCATTCGGGAATCCGACCAGTCCGACATTCGCCACCGTTTTCAATTCTAAAGCGAGTTCTTTTTCTTCGCCTTCTTCGCCGAGCTGATATGTTCTTGGAGCGCGATTAACAGCGGTCTTAAAATGCACATTACCGCGTCCGCCTTGTCCGCCTTTTGCGGCCACGAATTCTTGTTTATCCGTATTCAGATCGCAAAGGAACTCATCGGTTTCTGCATCGAAGATCAGTGTTCCCACTGGCACGCGAATGCAGCAGTCTATTGCGCATTTGCCGAATTTTTTTTGTCCTTCGCCGTTGCCGCCTCGTGGTGCTTTCCATATTGGCTGAAATTTCAAATTGACGAGGCTGCGTTCATTTGTGGTAGCCACGAAAACAATATTTCCGCCTTTTCCGCCATCGCCGCCATCAGGGCCGCCCAATGGCACGAACATTTCTCGGCGGAAGCTACAGCTTCCGCTACCGCCATGACCGGCCAGCACGTGTATTTTAACTTGATCTACGAACATATTTTTATCTTATTTTTTGAATTGTTTTCGCAATTCGTTTTTTTTAATTTCGCATCGTTCTTCCAGCGAACACAATTCGACTTGGAAGTCCTCTTCGATTTGTTTTATTTTTTCAGACTCTAAAACGCCTTGCAGACGGCGTGCAAAATCGAATTTTGCCTGTGCTATTTTAGCCTGATAAATTCGATGGACTTCGGCCAGTTGTTCTTTTTGCTCATTTGTCAGCGGTTTTTCCGGCGTACCGCCTAGTTTTTCCATTGCTAATTCAAACGCGCTTTTCATGATACAAATCCTTTTTTTATACAACAAACGACCAAAATACAGTTAATAATATAATACTTAAAAGAAAATTAAAGACAAAAACACGCCAAAATAATATTCTGCTCGGAGGTGTAAAAAAGGAATACTATTTATTCTATAAAGTTCTTTTCGAAAATAGATCCTATTTTATAAACGGAAAAAATCAGAATTATTTCATTATTTAGAGATAAATTGGCCAAAATTTTTGCACCAATCAGGTCTTTTTTCGAAGAGGGGTATATTTCCTTTTTATTTCATATCCTATCGTTTCACGGGTTTTGATTTTATCAATTGTATAAGAGTTGCTTTTTTTACTTGATTTTTCCAAAAAACAGCATAAATTTTAAGCACGCTTAGAATATTATTTATTTTTTTATAGGGAGAAAAAGATTATGGATAAGACAATGCTTCACGACATATTTGTGGTGGCAGTTGATAATAACGCTTCTGATATTCTTATTCGTGAAAATAAAAATGTAGCATTACGCATATCTGGTTCCCTCGTGGAGATTGACTTTGTTACAAGCAAAGAGTTTTTAGAGAAGGCCCTACCTGAAATTGTTCCCCCTCATAAGATGCCCGTTTATGAAGAAACCGGTGATCTTGATTTTGCCTGGGAAGAAAAAGGAATCGCGCGTTTTCGTGTCAATTTACATCGGCAGCGCGGGCAATTTGGGCTTACATTTCGATATATTAAAGACACACCGCCGACCGTCAAAAATGCGAATTTACCCGAAGCCGTTGCCAAAATAGCGGAAGCCAATAACGGCATTATTTTCATTTCTGGTACTACTGGGAGTGGTAAATCAACAACAATGGCTGCGATGTTAGATCATATTAATTCCACAATGAATAAACATGTTATCACCATTGAGGATCCAATCGAATATACTTATACCGACAAAAAGTGTTTATTTGAACAACGTGAAGTGGGGCTGGATGCGGAGTCCTTTGATTCCGCGCTTGTACATGCGCTGCGTCAGGATCCGGATATTATTGTCATTGGTGAATTACGTAATCGTAAAACTTTTGAAATCGCAATGGCTGCTGCAGAAACGGGTCACTTGGTTATTACAACCATGCACACAAAGGATGCCGCCCAGAGTATTTTGCGTATTTTGGATATGTTTTCCCTCGAAGAGCGCGAGCCCATTCGAAAAACATTATCCGATATTCTTCATGCGATTGTTTGTCAGCGCCTCGCTCAAAAGGTCAATGGCAAAGGCTTAATTCCTATTAATGAAATTTTAATTACCACGCCTATTGTCAAACAACTGATTGCCGAAAATCAAATCGAAAAAATTTCGCAGGCGATTGAAGGCGGTGAACAGGACGGCATGATCAGTTTTAATAAATCTCTACTTAGTCGGGTTAATGATGGTCTTATTTCAGAAGAGACCGCGATTCGTTTATCCGATAATCCGCAAGCGCTGAAAATGAATTTAAAAGGAATTTTTCTAGGCAGCGGCAAAGGTATTATTCAATAATTTTTTATGCAAAAAAAAACAAACCATTCCAGAACGCAAAAAGAGAGTGGGTTTTCTCGGCAGGAAGTCCAACTACTTTTAGAAGCGCAATTTTCGACAAGATCCATGGATGGTTCTAAAAGAATTCATCGTGCAAGAACAAGTTCTGTTGGGCGAACAATTCTAAAAGTTTTGTTTTTTGTTTTTTTGTTTATATTTCTATATGGTGTTTTGAAAGAACTATTTTTCTAATGAGTACTCCACGAAAAAAATTAGCCATTTTGGGTTCCACTGGCGTTATCGGCAAAGCGTCACTCCAAGTAGCCGACCACTGCAGTGACCGGATACAAGTCACCGCGCTAGTCGCCGGAAAACAAACAGCATTATTGGCAAAGCAAATTCAAAAATACGGCTGCCATTACGCAAAAGCAATCCACAATGACGAGTTAAAAAAAGATCTGAATTCAACCCCCTGTAATTTATTAAATGAGGATGAATTATGCGAATTTGTGGCCAGTTCAAATGTGGATATACTCCTCTGTGCTATTGTTGGCACATCGGGACTAAGGCCCGTATTAGCCGCCCTGAAAGCCGGAAAAACAATCGCGCTTGCCTCCAAAGAAATTCTTGTCATGGCAGGACAAATTGTGCACCAATACTTAAAACAGTATGGCGGGAAGCTTCTTCCGGTTGACAGTGAACACTGCGCGATTTTTCAATGTATGGATAAACAGGAAAAGAACGAAGTTCAGAAAATTATTTTAACGGCGAGTGGCGGACCCTTTCACGCGACTCCGGAGCTCAATTTTGATACGGTTACCATTGAGCAGGCATTAAAGCATCCAACTTGGACCATGGGGCCCAAGATCACTTTTGACTCCGCGTCCTTAATGAATAAGGGCCTGGAAATGATTGAGGCGCGCTGGCTTTTCGATTTACAGCCCGCGCAAATTGAAGTCGTCATTCATCCGCAGTCCATTGTTCATTCGATGGTAGAATTTATTGACAGCAGTATTTTAGCGCAGCTTGGTGTTCCGGACATGAAATTACCCATTCAGTATTGTTTGGATTATCCGCATCGTCATCCCAGTTTAACGCCAGCGCTTGATTTCACGAGTAGCCGGACTCTCACGTTTACGGCTCCAGATATACAGCGGTTTCCATCTCTCCGTTTAGCCCGAAATGTAATGGAGAACGGCGGGCCTGGTGGAGCCATTTTTAATGCCGCAAATGAAATCGCGGTTGAAAAATTCTGCAAAAGCGAAATTCATTTTTCGGATATTTTCAAGATTGTGGAAAAGACATTAGAGCGATGCGTTGATCTTCCCGGTAATACCCTGGAAGAAATTATCGAAAGCGATCATGCTGCCAGAAGAATCGCGAAAGAATTATAAAATAACAGCTTTTTTTCCCTTCTTTCGTCTTTTGATTTCAAAAACAGATAGAAATTAAGCATAAACGCGATCGACGGAATCTTACGAAATAAAAATTCTTGCTTGCTGCAACTTCCGTTGCGCGCACCGAATGTATAGGCTAATCGTTTGTTGGATTTGAGTGTTGGCTGTTGGATATTCAAATTAGGACGTTTAACTTGACAGCTCTACAAAGTTAAACTTAGGAGCTAACTCATTATAAATTACTTGTGCGGAAACGGCACTTACTTATCTTAATATGGGCTAATCTTCCAGTATTGACAAATGGTGGGTCTGCAAGCACTTTTTGACAGCGTCCATTTTATCTGCAGAGGGAGGGCATTGACCTGTCAAGTTAAATTCCCGGCCTACCGCAACATATTTGTTTTTGGCATAGCCGTGATAGGGGAGCACCCTAATTCCTGTCAAGTGTTTTAGCCGGCTGAGAAACTCCCCGGCGCTATTAAGGTCTGTATCTGTGTCGTTCAACCCCGGAATGAGAGGCATTCGGATTTCGATGGCGCAGCCGGCCTCGTCCAGGCGTTGCAGATTTTTCAAAATGAGTTTATTGCCGTGGCCAATGTATTCCCGGTGTTTGGCATTATCGGCTTCCTTGAAATCATACAGGAACAAATCCGTGTACGGTATTACCTTGACAAAGGCTTCCCAAGGGACATTACCGCAAGTATCCACTGCGGTATGAATTCCATCGGCATGCAAACGCTCGAAAAACTCGGCACAGAAATCCGCCTGAAGCAGGGGTTCGCCACCGGAGACTGTTACCCCACCGCCTGAATTATGGTAGAAAAGCCGGTCGCTCAGTGCCATCTTCATCGCTTCGTCAACCGTGATGGGGCGGCCGTACAGCTCCAATGCCTGAGTGGGACAGACGTCCGCACATTTACCGCAGGCTACACATTGATCTCGATCATAGAGATGCCGACCATTTACAATCTGATGGCAGTCGCAAACTTGTGTACAATTACCACAGAGAATGCATTTATCGGCGTAAAATCCTAACGTAGGATGCGAATCGATACTCTCAGGGTTGTGACACCACAGACAATGCAAGGGGCAGCCTTTCATAAAGAGAGTGCTACGCAATCCTGGCCCGTCGTGAATGGTCAGGCGCTTGAAATCAATATATAATCCCTGAATCATACCAGAGCCTCTGCCTGAGCAATAAAAGCATCCTGAGAATCGCGGTCCAGATCGATGAAGCGAATATTCCAGCCACAGACTCTCACTTGCAGGTTGGTAAATTTCTCCGGCTCTTGTTGTGCCTGTTTGAGACTTTCGGCATTAAAAATATTGAATTGTATAGCGAGACCACCCTGCTCAAAATACGTTCGGATGAGTTCTGGGATAACGCCCCTGCCCCTATCGCCAGCGACAGCACTAGGATGGAGCATGATGTCCAGGATCGACCCATCAAGAAATTGTGCGTGGTTTAAGCGAGCCGATGAGTTAATCAACGAAGTCACGCCGTTGCGGTCCATTCCAATGCTACTAGACAAATTTTGGGCCAGTCGTTTTCCTTTATGGCGGCCGTTAGGAAGGGCACCGGTTTTTGCCCCGAAGTTAACATTGAAATAGATGGACCAGATCCCCGTCTGAAAATGTCCGCCACGGGTGTTAGCACTATGGTTGATCAAGTTAGCAGTGAAAGCAGAAATACGTTTAGCGATGCTGTCCAGCTCGGGGTTGTTGTTTCCCCATTTTGGCAAGGTGTTGAGTATTTTGGCTTGCAGTAGCGGAGCATCCTGCCAGTCGTTTTGCAAGTGTTGTTTCAATTCTTCTAGGGTGACTATCTGGCGGTTGAAGACCATCTCGCGGACGGCATCAAGCGAATCGGCTGCATCGGGCAAGCCAGCGCACATTATTCCCGAGTTGTTATATTGAGTACCGCCATCTGAGACATCGCGTCCGCTGACCAGGCAGCAACGCATGCTTCCGGAAAGCAATGGTGATGGGTTGACGGTCTTCCAGGTTTTCTCAAATTCTCGGGCAGCAGCCATCAGGCGCTTCAGGGATTTTTCCAACAAGTCCAGATAGCTTTTTTCAAATTCGGCGTAGCTTTCGGGAAGTCTTGCTTGAGCAAAAACCAGCTCCACGACTTTGGCAAAATTGAAAGTGCAGGCCATGGAGCAGCACATTTCTCGTCCCATGATGCTTGGTTCATAACAGCCAATCAGTAGATAATCCCGGATGTCCTCTGGCGGTTTACCGCCTTCAGATAGCATTTTTCGGGCAACCTGATCATTACTGAAAACGATGCCGGTTAGCCCTTCCAGCACACAGCTTACTGCCAATTTCTTAATGGAGGCTGGGGTATGCGGATTAATCCGTAGACAGATTTTCGGATTACAAGTGCGCACTTCTCGCCAGGCCTGCAACGCCAGCAGAGTGAAATGATTGGATAAATCACGTTCCTTTTCATCGGAAGAGCCAAAATTGAGATTTTTCCCATAACTTATGTTTTGGGCTAGGCATTTCAGATAGAAAAAATGAAGCAGATCCTTGACTTGCCTGTCCGTGGCAATGCCTTGTTTGTTGTCATGTTGGTAGAAAGGCCAGAACAGCTGGTCGAAAATGCCCTGGGAGCGCACAAGCTCCCCCTCCATCTCTTGTAGTTGGTTGTATAAATAAGACAATTGCAGAGCCTGGTACAACGTCTCCGGGGCTTTGTCGGCTAGAAACTCTAGATTGTCTGTCACGATGTCGTTGCCCGCCTTCCGTGCTTGGTCGGCCAGCCGTAAAATGAAATTACGGAAACTGTCATAGACGATGGCCACCGCCCGGTAAAAATCCGAGTCGCCCGCCGCAAGGGCCCGGTCCCGCAGCCCCGTGACCCCCAATTCCAGAATACTGCTCCAATCTGGAGAAGTATGGCTCAAATCCAACTTGGCTTCTCCGAGGCCGCTATCCCGGTCCCGCTGGTTGGCAGCGATGTCGGGGATGGGATTCTCCCGGGCCCAAATCTGCTGATAAGGCAGCAGCAAATCCCGTCCATCCAAGTGGTCGGCGAAGGGATCGTCCGGGTCTACATCCAGCCGTCCGTTTTCCACGATCAGTTTGAATAAATTGGCTTTGAGCAGAATGTGTGGCAAATCGCGATTGGCCGCAGCATAACCGCTCAATTTTTCCCGTAACATTTCTTTAGACAGGCCGCTCTCTGAGTCAAAATGAGGCTCGCTATATTGCTTGAGCAACTTTTCCCGCAATGTTTTAAATGAATTTAACATAATTTGCTTTTCAACAACCTTTTTCTCCCATTTTTTCTTTCGGGAGTTATTCAAAAACTGCTACCTAAATCCGTAAAGTATTACATAAAAAACATGAAAAATAGTTGACAAACTATTTATTTATAACAAATTATCTAACAAATACTATAACTCTACTCACCAACAAAATTATCAATACTTAAATTTATGCTAAGTTCTTAAGAAATCAACTCGAAGGACGGTTTTGCTTTTATAAAAAAACGGTTCGATGGAAATGTCCGCAAGAAGGATTGGGATGCTGAACTGCCAGCGACACGTAATTCCTGTTATTCGACATCCGCCATTGGCCTCATGACCGCCGACAACAGCAACTATGCGGACATTGAAAAGTTCCATTTCGACTTTCTCTTTCGTAAGGTTGCGGGCGGTGTAATTTCTCAAGCGGTGCATCGCCATCATGATACAGGCGGGATTATAAGGTCAAAGAGCTGCTCGTACGTGTCGATTCCGGACAGGACTCAAGTGATTTCATCAAGGTACCTGAATTCTATTGCTGTCTTTTAATTGATCCTTTTCCCATTGTATCGGATTATCGATAATATATTTTGTGATGCGTTGATATTCTGCTTCATCTCTAATAATAGGATCGTAATAGTTGGGTTCAAAAAAAGGATTATGTCGATTGTATTTTAGAATATATAAATCATTTTTGTCAATATAATCATCAATTTTTGAATTGACCGCTGATTTAAAACAACCGGTATAATAGTGATGTCCCCGTTCCGATGTCTTTTTTGGGGGGGGTATAGAGACGCACGGCCGTGCGTCGTTATGAGGGGAAAGACGAAACAGCCACCCATTCTTATATGGTCGCGGGCTTTTATGCGCACATTCCCAACATGTCATCGCAATGAGGACGTCTTTCTCCGTATTTCAACGATGATATTTTTTGGAGAGATATGCTCATTTCTATATCATCCAATCTTCGTGATTATATTCCTGAATTCTTCCCTCTTCTCTATAGAACAAAAAGAAAAACCTTTTTTTAAAATATTATAGGTGTTGTGCTTCCCCGATTTAAAGAATTATCCCATGTTATTGTGTTCTACAAAAACATGGGAAGAATTCAGGTATCTTATACTGTAAACCAAAATGATTCATGCTTTCTTTCAAAAAAAATTATCGGTCATTTTGCGGTTTTTTAAGATGAAGATTTGAAATGATAGCCTTTCTTTAGTCTTGGTTTTGTTGCTTTAAAATAGCCACAATTTTTTTCTGCCAATTTTTATATTGGTCGAGTTTAAATGGTGGGTTTCCGGAAATATAATGATTCCATGCATACTCAGAACCATTTCTAAATTCTATCAGCAGACAGCGTTTATCGCCCATTGAAGCGGGAATATTACCAACGACAGAAACCGAATTTTGAGGAATCCTTTTTTCTCCGGAAAGCAGTACTTCTTCTGTTTCAACATCCTTCACGGTATATTTCACGACTGCTTCGACCCGCTGATCATTACATGCGATCAGTTCATGCTGCCAATTTTTATATTCTTTCAACATAAGACAGACATGTCGTTGAGAGCGCTTAATATAATTGTACGCCAATTTTTTATTGAAATAGTAATCGACGACTGCATCGGAAAACTGTGGCCATCCATCCAGCAGGTTCCACCAGATAATTCCAGTACGTCGCCATTTGTTCATTCGGAACATCTCGATAAAAAATTTATCGGCTTCTGCCTGCACTGATTGACTAGCAAAAGCGAAG
>Ga0172377_10005643_pt1 | contig 12878 bp, 22 predicted proteins | sample Pumphouse3metaG_FD_119749 | JGI IMG/M metagenome (GOLD analysis project Ga0172377, IMG submission 119749) | Leachate microbial communities from a municipal landfill in Southern Ontario, Canada - Pumphouse #3 metaG | ecosystem: Engineered > Solid waste > Landfill > Unclassified | place: Canada... | reverse complement strand
CCTGTCATGATGAAGCGTCATCAGACAAACATACTCCTTATCGGACGATAGAACAACGTCTGTCAATCTGACCGCTTTTCCCAAGCATAACGGCAATACGCCACTGACATACGGATCTAATGTTCCGCCATGCCCCATCTTGTTTGTATGAAGAGCTTTTTTTGCCCATGCAGTAACTTGATGTGATGTTGGCCCTGAAGGTTTATCTAAGGCAACAACACCTGCGCTCAATAATTCCCCCATGGTCCTGTCGGATGGCTTTTTTCCCCATCTGTCAGGCAAAGCTTTCGGATCTTTAATTAACAACGATGCCCCTCTATACCTTTGAGAATAGCTTTCAGGACCCCATCTGGGTCCAAGTTATCCGTGTTCACTATAAGATCATAGACACTCATATCATTGATGTCGATGTTGTAATACATCTTATAACGTTTGGCCTCGGATGCCTGACGCTCAAGTGTTTCTTTTTTTGCAGACACCGTTGATTCGCATTCACGGATCCCCACCCTTAATGCTCTTACCTCAGGACTGGCGCTCAAATAGATTTTAAAAGAAGGAATAGAATTTCTTGAAAGCATATGTGCAGAAAGGCGCGACTCAAGAATGATGTCACTATTCTTTCTTGCTATTTCCAATATTTCAGAATCAATATTTCTGTCAATGGAGGGGTCTTCTTCAGCCAATGCTCCCAACTCTGACAATGAAAGACCTTTTTCCGCAGCAAGCTCTCTGAACATCTTTCCGAAGACGATTGCCTTCAGACCCAATGCATCAGAGAGTTTGTTGCAGGCAGTGGTCTTCCCTGATCCGGGAGGACCACTGATTGTTATCCTCATGCTACCTCTACAGTCTCCGATTCAGACTCTATTTCATGAAGGCGCTTCTTAAACTGATACGTCCTGATTATTTTCATGACAAGCTGTCCCAATGGAATACTGACCAATGTGTAGACCAGGATCCATGCGGGCATGAACCAGAATACATGCATCAGATTTACGCCGACTACAGACCACGGAATACTGATTATCTGTGTTCCTGCCGCGGCCAAGGTAACATCCACGAAATACCTGACCCAAAGGAAGATCGGAACAATGACTATCATTGTATAAGGCATGCTCTTCATCATCTGAGTACTGGACTCCATGCTCTTCGCCATTACCACAGACTGCATCTCTTCCAGTTTTTTCACCTTGTACAGATTGTTCTCAATCCTTGCCTGACGCAACTCTTTATTGAACGATGACATGAACTGCTGACTTTTTGTCTGAGCTATCGGATCCATAGTGAAAGATCTGATAATTGTGCTTAGAGCCGTCATGATAACACCCATAAGCATCAAGGTCAAAACTGCGTACTGTCCGTCAAAATCAATTATCTGAAAGACGTAGTTCAAAAGCTTACCTATGTAATGATTCGAACCATCGATCATATACAACGCCATAATCATGATCATTACGATCAACATAGGCATCATGCTGGACATAGAGGGCGCCTGAGGCGCCCCCTTGCCATTAGGTTTAGGTGTTTCAGCCATCTTACTCTCCTCCGAAGAAACCCCTCATGACAGGATGCATTTCCATCATCTGCTCACGACCCATTGCCTCGTAGAGGTGAATCAGGATTCCAACGGTCAGCAGTACTCCTGTACCGCTTGCATTTCCCGTTGTTCCTATCAGGTCCGCAAATGCTGCAAGCGCACCCACCAGAGCACCTGATAATACAGTTACTGCCGGAATGTATCTTTCGAGCACACGCTCCAATACACGCGGATCCCTACGGAATCCAGGCATCTGCATTCCGCTCTTCTGAATCTGACTTGCGACCGCTCTTGGTCCCATGTTGGTAGTTTCCACCCAGAATTTTGCAAATAGGATGGAACCTAACACCATTACAGTGAAGTAAATCACCACGTGCATCATATTCATTAGGCCAGTATGACCATTACTATATGTTATCGGATCCAGTATTGGTAGCAACCACGATGACAGACCGGTCGGTGCAGACAGATACCACGCCAAACCTCCTGATGCCGATGTTTCTCCCGATGCAAAGTATCCTAGATACTCATTGCCTCCCAGGAAAGGAATCTGGCTCAGTGTCCCGTTGCTGTAGAACAGCAACGCGAACATACTGATATTAGCTAACAGCGCTGACATCAAGATGACAGGAATATTGCTTGCATATATCAGTTTGATCGGATATCTTCCTCTTGCACCTCTCGCATTACTGTGTGCCAAAGGTAATTCGATACGGCTTGACTCTAGGTATGCAACTAATAGGAATATCATCAACGTCCCCAATAACGCAATCAGGGAGTTAGGCTCACCTAGGAATATCAACTCATAACCATAGTTCGCCATCTCCGTAGGAGATGTGTTCGCTATGACGTAAAGCGCTTTGGGAATAGTTCCCGCAGGTAGGTTTGATATGCTCATTGCTGCGGTAGAGTCTACTGCATTCCAATTTAGCGTACCTGTGAACAGGGCTTCCGCGACCCCCGCTGCGATGAACAGCGAAATACCGCTTCCTATACCCCATTTAGATACCACTTCATCCATTAGGAATATGATATATGACCCTAGGAACAGTTGGAAGATGATCAGCAGTTTTGCTCCTGTACCGCCAAAGGCGCTAGTGAAGGAGCTGGAGGGTACCAAGTAACCGAAAACCTGTGGTACCGCTTCAACGATGATCATTACAATCACCAACAGTTTGAGAACTGATTGGTAACATGCTTTGTCCTCTTTGTTCGTAAGATCCAGCTTGATTATTTTCGCACCGACGAACAACTGCATGATAATTGATGCAGTGACGATCGGTCCGATACCGAGTTGCAACAGAGATCCAGAGGCCCCGGCCATGATCGTCCTGTATTGGGCGAACAGGTCTAGTGTCTCAGCTTGGTCGAGTCCGTAAATGTATACATTGGTCATCACGAAATAGACGATCAATATCACTACTACCCACATCATCTTCGTTCTGAAATGCACATGGCCTTCGGGACGAGTGACTGCAGGCAGCCTGTCAGATATCGGTTTGAACTTGTACAACAGGCTCTTCTGCTCTTCTACCATTTCTCTCTACTCCTCGGTTATTCTCACTCTTTTGTAGATTCGTCAACATCGTCACAGCCGATGATTGAACCACCGGCTGCAACGATTTTCTCACGAGCTTGTACAGAGACCTGCGCAACGGTCACGTTGACCTTTGCCTCAATGTTCCCTGTTCCCAAGAGCTTGTCGATTCCAGCTTCTGTCAGGTCAACGCTGTATGCGTCGCCATCCTTTGAGGCGAAACCGAGTGAAACATAACGATTCAACTGCGCTTCGAGCTCACTGACGTTGATGGTGCTATTTGCATGGACAGTACACTGTGGTCTCTTAAAACCATAATGTCCGAAGTGGTATCTATCATATTTTAACATGTAGATTTTCTTGGTCTTACCGAGGCCTGCATTTCCGCGACCTCCTCTAATTCCTGCACCTCTTCCGGATTTCTTTCCGCGACCGTGCGTCCTCAAACCTCTAAATTTCCTGGTTCTGCTTGGCATGTTATCACCTACAGCATCCTGGCGATGAGATCGTTAATCGCTTCGCCTCTGTATCCAAGGGCACCACCGTTCTTGTACGAGCGCTTATTACCCTCGTATCCTTTGATCGGAGGATGCAGACGGAAGACGATCTTTGCGCCCTCCACATCTCTCATCCTATAGTTGTCCTCGATTATGGCTTTCGCCATCTCGTCTACATTCTTAAAGTCCGAGTTCTTTGCGAGATATTCATCTGAAATCTCAACATCGCCTGCGAGCCTTCCACGTACACGGATCATATCAGCAAGTGTTTGCTCGTTGATTTCACCATATGTGACGTAGTCCTTTATCTTCTGAAGCATTCCTTTCATCACACCATTATCAGGGATGACCACACAGTGGTTTACCCTGGTCAGACCGAGAATGTCCATTGTGTACTCGACATCACGGTTGACATCGGGCTGTCCACGTACACGGATTACTGCAAATGTCATATTCACTCCTCCGTTTTATTGACGTCGGATTCAATGGTATTAATGCCCACGGGTCCGGACACAATATTCTGTCTCTCTGCCTGTTTGTCAGTGACTCTCATCATGGATGTCATCCTGAGAGCTTCGAATGTTGCAAGGGCATAGTTGACCTTGGTCTTCGTGTTGCCCCTTGCAAATCCCCATGCATCCTTGACACCTGCGAGAGCAAGCATGCTCTTCGCAACGTCACCTACTGCAAGAGTGATTCCACGAGGTGCTGGTTTGAAAGTTACTTCCACGGAGCCGCATGTACCCACTACCTCAAAAGGCAATGAGTGGGGCTGTCCGCATCCGCATTCCCATGATCCGCATCCTCTCTTTATCTCAATGATGTTGAGCTTGGCATTGTCAATGGCCTTTCTGATTGAAGGTCCGACCTCTTTACCTTTAGCTCTTCCGATTCCAATGAAACCGTCACCGTTTCCAACGATACACGTAACAGCGAACCTGACCCTTCTTCCTGAGTCCGTCATCCTCTGGACCATGTTGAGGTCTATAACCTCATCCTGAAGTTCCGGAAGTAAGATATCAACTATCTCAGCCTCACGAAGGGGAAGCTTTGTTGCAAGCGCATCGCTCATGGTTGTGATCTCGCCATTAAGGACCATTTGTCCCAGTCTTGTCTTCGGGATCCAATCCATTTTACTCAGCCTCCATTTTATCTTTAACACTGCTAACTACAGCTTCGATACCGTCATCGATGTGTTTTCCATTTATCCTATCCTGTACAGGAAGGACTGCGTCCCCGTGGGGGACCTCAAGACCGGCATCGCACATACCCGCAACTGTCGCGAAGAGGACTCCGCCGTACTTCGGGTTCTGCATACCAATATCGAGAACCGCATACTCGATTCCGGCTTTTAGTGCTTTCTTTCCGGCAAGGTATCCAGTGAGATATGCTGCAGGGGTGCTCGCACAACTGTACGTCCACCCATACTTGCTAAGCTCTTTGGATGTTGCTGTTGCAACGACCTTGTCGCCCTCCATTCCGAATTCCTCGAACTGGATTGTCACGTTCTTGTTGGATCTCCTGACAACTGCCCTCAGCTCTCCTCCTCTGAGAAGTTTGCGGCGAGTGTAGTAATCAGTAAGACCATCTCTTCTTCTGCGGAACGCAACCTTGTATCTAGGTCCTGTTGCCATCAGTTCTCCTCCTCCTTCAAGTCTCCTGCGCTAATCATATGCATTCTGAGATTTCTGCGGTTCTTGTAAACGCCACCTTTAGCTCTTCTGTAGTACAACCTGTACGTCGAAGGCGTGATCTTGCCATCTGCACGAAGGGTCTTCAACTCATCACGAATGGGCCTAATGACGGAAATCCACCTTCTTTTACCAGAAATACGAGCATAGTATGTTCCCTTTCTGCTTCCAGGTCCTTTCCTTTTACCTTTGGCTTTCTGGCCAGCAATGTATCTGATCCTGCCGTATGACGTACCATACTTTGTCTTGGCCTTGATCAGACCAGATGCTACCCCGGTGCGTATATCCGCGCGGGTGATACACTCTGAGACTTCCTCGAGTTTATCGGGGTTGAACCAGACTCTGTTCTCACCGCACTTCAGGATCTCTGCCGCCATTCTTCTTTGGTTCCTAAGATCCATACTTACACCATCCTGTTAAGTACTCTGATACCGAGTTCTGCAGCCCTTTCCTCAATTGTGATCCTTTTCTTAGTTCCGACAGTTCCACCTATGCGAGCTGCCTGTATCTTTGGATCGATTGACTCAAGTCCTTCTACATTATAGACAAGAACCTCTTCAAATCCTGATGGGTGAAGGTTCCTGACCGACGCTGGTCCACGGAATCCGATATCCACTACTGGTGGACGCCTGGCAAGATTTCTCTTCATCTTTGAATGAATACCTTTTGGCCTTCTCCAGCTTTCTCCGAGTTTAGCATATCTAAACCATTCTTGTCTTTTGAACGCTGGTCTGCGTCCACTGATGATTGCCCTCTTCGCGAGCCCGTCTGTGGTCTCTTCGTCGAGTACTGGTTTGATTTTAGGTACATAGACATTCTCATCTGCACCTTCTTCCATGACCTCGACCTTCGCTTCAACGGATTTGTCGACCTTTACCGATTTTTCTGACTTGCCCGCCTTCTTATCGGCTTTCTTCTCAGCTTTCTCGGCTTTTTTATCGACTTTTTCGGCTTTCTTCTCAGCAGATTTCTCAGCCTTGGACGCTGCCTCTGCAGGTGCTCCTTTGAGCTGCCCCTGCCACTTCATGACCGTCTTAGGTCCTACTCCGGACAGTTCTTTGATGATCTCTTTAACGGTCTCCTCTTTTTCGAGGGCCTTTGAGAGGTCAGCAACAGACTTAATGCCCATCTGTTCCAGTTCAGCCACGTTTACTTCTTTCAGACCAGTTAGATCTGTAAGCGTTTTGACGGTCATTCTTTCACCTTATGAGATTTCTCAACGATATAAATTCCATCCTGGAAGATCCTCTTATCAAATCCGCCCCTGGATGTTGCTTTTTCAAGATTTGCTGCCGTCTGGCCGCAAGCCTCTATATCGTTTCCTTCTACGGTCACATCGGCACCAGCCACTTTGACCTTGCATCCGCCCACGATGTTCGCGAGACGGGGTGCATGGCCTCCCATGTAGTTGTCAATCTGAACCTGGCTACCCTTCACAGCTACTTTCATCGGGAAGTGTGAGAACACAACTTTAAGGTGATAGGTAAATCCTTTTGTTACACCTCTGATCATGTTATTCAAGTGAGCGTCAAAAGTACCGACCATGGCCTTTTCTTTGGTTCTGGGGTACTCACAGCTTACGATGATCTCTCCTTCTACGATGGCAACTGTTACGCGAGGGTGCGCGAAGTTTCTGCTCAATTCACCCCTCGGTCCGTGGACCTTTACAGTGTTTCCGTCCATAGAGACGGACACTCCATCGGGGATAGCGATGGTACTTTCGATTTTCCCTGCAACTGTCATCTTCATTCCTCTAGTATACGAACGCTAATAGTTTTCCGCCGACTCCAAGCTCTTTAGCATGAGTATGAGTGATCACACCTTCGGTGGTAGTAAGTATCAGAACACCAAAGTCCTGAGCTGGCAGGAATCTCGACTCGAATTTCTCGAGGTCGGTCGTTTTGACCGAGTACCTGGGCTTTATTACACCGCAGTTGTTAATTGCTCCTTTCATCATCACACGGAACTTTCCGGCTTTTCCGTCTTCGACGTACTCAAACTGATTGATATATCCATGGTCCTGCATAACCTTCAGCACACGGCCGATAAGTTTTGAAGACGGCTGGATAATACATTCGCTTTTTCCGATCTCAGCGGCATTTTTCATGACAGACATAGCGTCATTCAACGGGTCACTCTGCATTTATGTCACCTCACGAATACTTCTTGAACCCCAATTCTGGGGCCACTTCCCTAAAGCACTGGCGGCACAGATGCATTCCGTATCTTCTAATGATACCTCTGCGACGGCCGCACCTGGTGCAGCCTTTGGACCTGCCGAATTCCTTCTTGGGTTTCATTCAATCACCTCAACCTTGAAATTATCCTTCATGAACTGGATACCTTCGTCGCGATGAACACGATGTCCTGGAGGGATACGCCTTTTGCATATCGACCTCTGGGTGATCCTGTTACCTGCCCTTCTCAGGACAATGTTGACATCCATTCCAAAGATTCCTATCTCAGGGTCGTATTTCATTCCCTCAAAGTCGGTGTAGTCAGTAATTCCGAAGGACATGTTGCCCTCTCTATCAAAAGAGTACGCAGGTATGCGGTACTCTCTGATAGAAAGTGCTTTGTCAACGAAATTTTTAGCAACATCTCCCCTAAGGGTGACCTTACATCCGAGAGGCATTCCCTTACGGATGGCAAGATCTCTGTTAATCGTCTTCGATATGGTCTGAACAGATTTCTGTCCAGTGACCATCTCAAGAACCTTCTGAGCTTTCTGAAGTCTCTCTCCGGCTTCGCCCACACCGATGTTGACAACGACTTTTTCTACACGAGGTGTCCTCATCGTATTCATAAGCTAACCTCCGGGACTTTGATCGCGGGTGTGCCTTTTCCAATGACGAACACATTGTCTTTCACAGTCTCTGTTCCATCTGTGAATTTGACCACATTTGGTGCAGTTCCCTTCACAACTATGTACTCTGAGACAACCTCGATCTTTCCAGCATGTTTTCCTTTGCTGACCATTGCTGATGCACCCTCTCCAAGCGGATAGACTTCTAATACCTTTTGTCCGATGACATCTATCTTTAGAACGTCGCCGCTCTTATACTGGTTCTCAGCCAATGTTATATTCCTTCCGTCATGGAGGTTGAGCTGTATCTTTCCGTCCTTGATTTTGGTCTTACCCTCGATCCTACACAGTTTCCAGGTTGCTTCGTCCTTTGATATTGCTTCAGCGGTAAGTTTACCTTTGTCTGTGATGAGTATGCGATAGTACAAATCCATCTTAGGGACAGATAGTGTGTCCATAAATCCGAGAGGTTCCTTGGGGCTCCTCACGGGTTTTCCATCAACCAAGAGTTCACGGTCTCCTATGATTCTCTTTGCTTCCCTTGCAGTGCCACATAGACCGAGCATGTCCCTGAGCACTAATGCTGCAGGAAGACTGTACTCGATAGAGTGCGCTCCGGGGGACTGCTTTGTTGCCCAGACACTTACCTTCCTCTTCAGAGGCCAGGATCTAGGCGCTGCTAATCTCTTCAAATGATCGCTCATTGTTTAGCCTCCTTGTTCTTAGAGAGTGAATCCTTCCTCCATGCATCCTCAAGATTCAACTTGGTGATGACGAGGTTAGATGCATGAATGGGACGTGCTACTGACGTTCCATCAGCCTGATTAATGGTTATGCCATCAATTGTGACACGTCCATTTTTGGTTATTACATCCAATACTTTTCCCTCTACTCCGCGAATATCTGCATTACCGCGCAATACTACAACTGTGTCACCCTTGCATACCCTTGCGGTGCGAACACCGAATTGTTTGCGAAGCTCGTTACTGAGGTGCGCTGAGAGCATTTTTCTCTTAACGTGAAGAGGCGCGTTTGCCTGGGCTTTTCTCTGAGTCCTTGCTTTACTGCTAACCATCCTTCACACCTCACACAATCATACTTGCGGTCGCAGAAATACGAGGCCACCTCTCGGCAGCTTCTCTTGCGACAGGCCCTTTGATGTCGGTACCTTTGGTCTCACCTGTATCGGTCGTGATGACTGCAGCGTTGTCTTCAAAGTAGATCATTGTTCCATCTGGACGCCTCATTGGACGCCTCTGACGAACGATGATCGCAAAGACGATCTGCCTTCTCATGGCCGGTGTTCCTTTCTTCACTGATGCGATAACGATGTCACCGACACCTGCACGGGGAAGACGTCTTGCTACTCCGTGATATTTAGGGACGGTAATGATCTCTATCTCTTTTGCGCCAGTGTTGTCTATTACGTCAAGACGGGATCCATTCTGAAGTCCCCTGGTTTGTCTTCCAGCTACTCCTTTCATCTTAATCCCTCTTCTCAACTACAACGAACGATACGGTCTTGCTGATTGGACGACACTCCATGATCTTCACATGGTCGCCTACTTTGAGTTCAAAGCACGCGGGTGCATGGACCGAGTATCTGTTGGTCCTCTTCTCGTATCTCTCGTATTTCTTCTGATATTTCAGATAACTGTGTTCAATCACAACCGTCTTGCTCATTCTGACTGTTGTGACCATACCCTCTATGACCTGTCCTCTGACCGGTAAATTGCCGTGGAACGGACAATTAATGTCATTGCACTCTGCCTTAGGAGGGTTGACGCTGATTCCGATGTCTTTAATTTCTGCTGTCATGAATTCACCTAACCTTCTTTATTCTGTCCTCTGGTCGGTGTAGTATTTCTGTTCCTCTAATGATGATCTCTTTGCCTTCGTATGTGAATTTAAACTCATTGCCTGGCTTGGGTACCATTTTCTCAGTTCCGGCCGAGTCGATGGTGAACATGTTTTTTGTCTCGTCAACGACTACGCCAGATAATCCGGAATAGCATGGTGCCGACAGCACTTCCACGTCCAATCCAATAAGTTCCATCCTCATGAAATCACTCTTATTCATTTACCTAACTTCCGTCTTGAAACCCATGTCCTCCAGGACGATCTTCACCTTTTTCTTGTGATCTCCCTGGAGTTCTATGCGTCCATCTTTGGCTGTACCGCCAGCGGCGCACTTGTTCTTCAGCTGCTTTGCGAGGTCATTGATATCGATATCATTTTCGTCAATTCCATCGATGACTGTGACCGTTTTTCCGTATCTGCGGCTGTCAATAGATATTCTGACAGATTGTTGTTCACGCGCGATCTCCTCGCACATGCACAGCTCTTTAGGTAATCCACACACTGGGCAAATTTCCGCCATTAGAGTTCTTCCTCCTCCTTCTGGACGGTCAAGATGCGGGCTATGTCTGTTCTCAATGAACGAATCGCTCCGGGGTTGGCCGGAGCTCCTCCCATTGCAGAGACCCCTCTCTCGTGCATGAGCTCATTACGAAGCTCTTTGAGTTTATGATTGCGCTCATCTGCACTCATGTCCCTGATTTCAGATATTCTGAGTGCCATCTCACTGTCCCTCCTCATTCACATTCTCAGTAACGACTTCCTTCACAGGTATCGCTACTTCTGCAACTGGTTCCTCTATGAAGAGTTCAGGGAACCTTGCCATTGCCTCGGCCTTTCCGAGAATAGTTGTGTCTGCAGGGAGCTTTGCATCAGGTGCCATGATCTCCACGGTAACTCCGATGATTCCCATCTTCAATTTTGCAACAGCATAACCGTGGTCAATGAAGGTGACCTTTGGTTCACCACAGAACTTGATGTATCCTTCTTTGAACTTTTCAGTTCTGTGTCTTTGACCAGTGAGCTTTCCAGCGATGATGATGTGACATCCTTTTGCGCCAGAATCCATAACCCTACGTACTGTAGAGTGCCCTGCTCTACGGAAATGCCAGCCCCTCTCGAGAGAGAATGCAAGCTTTTCCGCCATTATTTGCGCATTAAGGTTCGGGTTTGCGACCTCCTGAACCTCTATCTGGGGGTTCTCAAAGCCAAACTTCTCCTCGATCGCTATGGTCAGATTCTTAATGGTCTGACCCTTTCTTCCGATGACGAGTCCGGGACGTTCTGTCGTGAGGATCACACGGGTTCCCATGGGGGTCCTTTGGACATCAAGTCCTCCGAATCCGGCACGGCTAACCTCTTTCATGAGATACTCTTTGAGGAGAACCCTGCGGATATTCTCGGCAACGAATCTTCTTTCTGATGCCATGTTTACTCTACCTCCTCAATGATTACCTCGAGGTTAACAGTTTCCTGATTCCACTGAGTAGCTCTTCCGTGCGCCCTTTGCATATGACCCTCTATGGTCTGTCCTCTGGACGCGGTAATAGTCGTGAGCACCATGTTACTGGTGTTCAGTCCCTTGTACTCAGCGTTAGATACTGCGCTCTTTATGACCCCTATGACGGCAGCTGCTGCCTTTTGGGGGTATCTACCAGGACCTACTCCCGGTTTATGTGAGACACGCTTGTTGTATCTTTTCAGTGGCACAGCTCTCTTAAGTTCGATGACTTGTTCGAGCGTTGCAATCGCTGTTTCTACTTTCATTCCACGAACCATTCCACAGATTTCACGAGTAAACTTAGGGGAGATTTGCATCTCTCTACCAAGTGCTTTCGCGGAGGTATCGGGGTCTGCTGTCATTGTATATCCAAACATTCTCAACACCTCACTTCAATGGCATAAACTTCGAAGATCTGGTCGCACCTACTCCAGGTCCGGAGTGCAGCGGGGCCTTCCTTGACATGACGAACTCTCCAATGAAGTGTCCAATCATCTCGGCTTTGATCTCGACGTCTTTGAATTCTTTTCCATTATACACGCTTACTGTCTTTCCCACGAACTGTGGGATGATCGGCAGGTCTCTGTGATGCGTTCTAACAGCTACGCCTTCCTCGGCACCCTTAAGGTTGTCGAACAAGAGCTGTTGCTCATAATTCAGTCCACGCAGGTATGTCCTCCTTGACCTTGAAGGCATGAGCCCCAAGACTTCGTCGAAAGACATAGCGAGTAGCTCTTCCATGGTATAACCGCGGTACAGGAACTCTTTCTTCCTTCTTGCCTGGATTGCACTTGCCTTCTTCCTGGATTTTCTCCTGGTGGCTTTTGCTGAACCTGCAATAATCTTTGATTTTGCCATGTAGTTCACTTCCTCTTATTCTTCTTCTGGGGAGCCAAACGTCCAACCTTTTGACCAGGCCATGCGTTACGGCTCTTGGTGCTAGGTCCACCGACGTGCTGATGACTTCCACCACCATGCGGGTGATCGACTGCATTCATTGCAACACCACTCACATGGAAGTACGCCTTTGATGAAGAGCTCAAGGCATGGAATTTCTTTCCTGCTCTTCCAAGGGGTTTATCGGTCCTTCCTCCACCTGCGACAACACCTACGACGGCACGGCAGTTGGAATTGAATTCCTTCAAAACTCCAGACGGCATCTGAATAACGACTGATGCACCTTTGCTGACCACAGTTGCGGATGCACCTGCAACCTTGACAAACTTTCCACCATCGCCAGGAATACCTTCGATGTTATGAACGAAGGTACCTTCAGCAATAGCAGAAAGCGGTAAAATGTTACCTGGAACAACTTCACCAGATCCAACAGAAATTATCTGTCCGACCTTGACACCTTCAGCTGCAATCTGATAGTCCAATTTCATTCCTTCGAACTTGACCTCTGCGAGAGGTGATGTTCTTCCGGGTGCCTGAATAAGGTCCATTACCACT
>Ga0172377_10005642_pt1 | contig 12879 bp, 10 predicted proteins | sample Pumphouse3metaG_FD_119749 | JGI IMG/M metagenome (GOLD analysis project Ga0172377, IMG submission 119749) | Leachate microbial communities from a municipal landfill in Southern Ontario, Canada - Pumphouse #3 metaG | ecosystem: Engineered > Solid waste > Landfill > Unclassified | place: Canada... | reverse complement strand
TCAACTCTGCCAATTCTGTTATTGGCTCCGGTATGGAACAACATTGCTTCGGCCAAAGAAGTTTTTCCTGTTCCGCCGTGGCCAATAAGTCCAATGTTGCGAATTTTTTCGGTAGCGTAAAGTTTCATGTATATCTCCTAATTCATACAATTATGTGAGGAATACCGCATGGTACACTCTTTTCAAAAGATTAAGAAATATTTATACAGCAATTCAAAAATAAAATCAACAGATTAAAAAAAAATGGTATTGAAAGTTCACCTCAAATTTGGTACTTGTTTATTAACCCCTAAAGGAGTTTTTATGATAAAGTTAAAGTTAAAGCTGAAGTTAATTTTGGGAGTATCTTTATTTATTTCATTTTCATTTTTAAGTGTTTTTTGTAACGCTCAATCTTTTGACAGAAGTCTTAAATCTTTGTCGAATCAGTTTAAATCAGGCGATTACTCAAAAGTAGTAAGTCGTTTATCGGTTTTAAAATCTTCTGAGGAATTAGAAGACCTTTATTTGTATTTGAAAGCGGAATCTCTAAAAAACTTAAAGCGTCATGAAGAAGCGATATCAATTTACGAAGAATTAATTGAAAAACATCCACAATCAGAGATAACAAAACAATGTCACATGCCGCTGTTTTTGTTAAAGCTTTTAAAGGCCGATGAAATAAATGTTTCATCTCTTGAAGCCATGGCATTAAAGTTGCCCTCAAATTGGCAATCAGGAAACGCTCTTGAAAAGCTTCACAACCTAGACTTTTTAAAGTCGGGAAAAAGATCTCGTTTTGCCCTTCAAGCTCTGAGACAATACACAAGAGGGGCAACTTTTTTCAGACAATCGCCCGCCGCTCGAGAGCTTATCAAAAGCATATGGAAAAACGCAGACCGATACGAATATCTTGAACTTGAATGGCACGAAATTCTAAAAATAACTGCCGCAGAAGATATGCTAAATGAAATTTTCGACAGAAAAGCTCCCATTCCTGCCGCTGTCACAGAAAAAGTAGATTCGACTTTATTAGAGCTATACAAAGCAGCCTGGCTATGCAAAACAAAAAGGCACAACGAGGGAATAAAAACATACACCAACCTGATAAACAATCAGTCTGTCCTCCCCGAGATAAGAGAGAATGCACTTCAGCAGAGAGGCGATGCGTATCATTTTGCCAATCTGCATAAAGAAGCGGTTGACGACTACAAGAGAGTTTTAAAAAACCGTCACCCCGCATCAGACTTGTTGGCTGCCGAATATAGAATGATGCGCTCATTATTTGAACTAAAAAAAGATTCGGAGTGCATCGCTACAATTCAAAATCTCATAAAAGGGAAAAAGGCCGGTTCGCTTCTTCCTGCACAAATATATGATATGGGGTTAAAGTGTTATGATAATAAAGATTTTAACCGAGCCTCGAGCTATTTCATGTTATTTAGCGAGAACTATATAGGGCACTACAGGGCTGATGACGCGCTTGGCTACACAGCACTGGGCGGCAAAGGCAAAACGGAAGCAAGCAAATTGGCTCTTAACAAGCTCAAAAGCAAATACACAAACTCATTTTTTCTGTGGTGGAACGAGCCGTCTGTTGCAAAAGCTAACGTCAAACACAAGAACGTTAAGATCAACAGTTTGTCAAAAGAGACTTTAAAGAAAATAAACCGCATGAAAAAATTGTGGGGCACCGACTTTATGCATTTTGCGCAAGCTGAAGCAAATATTCTTACCGAAAAGTATCCCCGCAATTTTGGTTTATTTAAAACTCTTATTGACCTTGCAAGCAGTCATGATGACTATCAAAGCGTATGCGGTTTTGGCGAGCGATTGGCGCGTCAGATGATTGAATCGGGCAAATCACTTGATCAAATGCCTTTATGGGCTTGGAAAGCCATGTATCCCCTTGCCTTTGAAAAGGAAGTCAGAACAAGCAGCGAAAAGTTTGCTATTGACCCATATTGGGTTTTGGCAATTATGCGTGAAGAAAGCCATTTCAGAATCGATATTAAATCGCGCAGTAATGCAATCAGCCTGATGCAAATTTTGCCGACCACCGGCAAGTGGATTGCCACAAAATTAGGTGAAAAAAGATTCAAAGAAAGCATGCTCTGGGAACCAAAAACCAATATTGAATACGGAAGTTGGTATTTGCGTTATCTTTACGACATGTTTAACAAAGAAATGATACTGGCGTCTGCGGCTTATAACGGCGGGCAAGGCAATATCAGCAGAAAAGTTGAGGCCATATACCCGAAGTTGTCTGTATTAGAACGCATAGATAAGGTTCCCATGACAGAAACTCGTGATTATTACAAAAAAGTAATGGGCTCGTATTATATGTACAAACGCCTTTACAAATAATTAAATCGAAATAAAAAAATCGTAATGCGCATTGAAATGCATTACGATTTTTTTGCTTTTAGTTATTATGCTTATGGCCGAATTCTTTTTTTAGACACATTCTGCCAAGAACTGTCGCTTTGCCACTCGTGATAAAGAGCGAACACGGTTTTACAAAGGTAAAAACCCGAGCAGACAGAAAAACTGAGCAAATATATTATATCTTTTGAAAGCGGCGTAATATCTAACATAATTTAATAGGATTAAAGGAGATGCGAATTATCTTTGGCAAAAATAGCAGTTGATGCCGAACTGTTAGTGCTTTCCATTTCAGAAAGCCATTTAATAACACTGTCAGCTTTAAATCTGACAGATCTGCCAATTTTAACTGTCGGTAACCCTAAATTTCTAAGGGTATAAATCGTATTTCTTCTAACTTGTAAAAAGTCCATCAATTCAGGGATTGTCATCAGACTTTCCTGCTTCATGAGCTTACCTCCGGCCAAATCTTATTTATTAACAACTTGATAGGTTTGTTATCGTCATAAATTGTTTTTTTATTAAATGTAAAAAAAAATTAAAAAAATAAAAAAAAAAGCTAATGACTTTAAGTTTTTTGGACGATGAGAAATTATGAAGTTCAAGTGAAGTTCAACTTTAATTAAAGCTGAACCTCCTAGAATGGATAACCTAATCCCTAACTCCCTTTCAATGTGTCGCTTCTTTCAGACGGCACATTTATTTTTTTAGCTTGATTGAGACGACTGTATAAGGTAGTATAGCAAGCATAATGCAGGGGGGAAATAATGTATCAGCAATTTTCTTTTACAACCGAAATACGCGGCAAAATAGAACTAATAAAGCTTAAAGGTTATTTAGAAGATTCGGGCGGTCTAACATTAAAATCTCATATACAAGAGAGCCTAGACCAAGGGATCAGTCTCTTTGCCTTTGACTTTTCCCAGACAGAGCTTATAAGCAGTCCGGGTGTAGCCGCACTTCTTGACATCGCCGGGGTTGTGGTTGATGATTTTGCGGGAAATATTTGCTCTTGGGGAATCGACAAACATCATTCCGCAGTATTAGAAATGTCGGGTCTTTTTTTTCTTGTAAATCAAGTTGCCAACGAAGAAGAAGGCTTTTCATGGCTTTCTGAAGGCGAATAATAGGGATATAAAATATGTTTTTACGTTGTTTCGCTGTTTTTTTATTACTTAGTGTCAGCACAGGCATTTTCGGTCAAACTTTAGAGCAAGAGCTAACTTCTCAGGGTTTTAAATACTACGAAAAGCAAGACTATTCGGGGGCCGCTGATTATTTGGGACAAGTTGTCGACATGAATCCCGGCAATGATCAAATACGTTATTATTTGGTTTACAGTCTGTTTTTTTCGGGCAATCACGATTCGGCGCTCAAACACGCGATTCACTTATCGAAAAAGTACCCCGACAATCAACAATACGCTATTTTGGTCAAACAAATAGAAAAAGAGATTTCGAAATTTGTTCAAAAAAAGCAAGAATTGATAGCAAAGAGCAAAATACCTCAAGAAGTCATATTTGGCGGTTACCAGTCGATGGATGTGATGAGAGAGCCGCGTGTAAGTACCGAAACGAGAGAAATTACAAAACCAAAACCTAAAACCCCCTTAGATGAAGCTATAGCCAAGATGGATGAAGAACTTTTCGATGAAGCAAAGGTTTTGTTAAAAAAGATAATTTCCGCCGATGGCAAAAACGCTATGGCTTGGCATCAATTAGGGGTAATCGACTTTACCTTCGGAAAATACAAAGATGCCATAAAAAACTTTTCAAAAGCCCTAGAGATATCTCCGAAGCATTTTCAGAGCAATTTTTTGTTAGCTGATTCTTACAGACAGCTTGGCGACTTTAGAAAGGCAGAATCCGAGTTTGGCAAATGTCTTGATATCCAACAAGATATTTTTGCTTCTTTGAATCTGGCCGACGTAAAAATCAAATTAGGCAAAATTGCAGAAGCCGAAAAAATATATTCTGATTTAATAGAAAAGAACGCTAATTTAACCGACGCAAAGGCGGGATTAGCCCACATCAAACACATGCAAGGCGAAAACCGCGAGGCTCTTGAGCTTGTTAATTCAGCTTTAAGGGGCGGAAAAGGTTCAAGTGAAATTCGCTATATCAAAGCTTTATTAATGGCCGAAAACCGCCTATATAACGAAGCGGCCGGAGAAATGACCGACATTCTTAAAGATTTTCCCAATAATTACAAATATAAAGCTTTTCAAGCTTACTGCATGCTGATGAATTACGACATTCAGAACGCAATAAAAATAGCGACCGAAATTCTTGAAAAGAAGCCGGACAATGCAGACGCAAAACTGGTATTAGCCGAAGCACTGCTCATATCGGGCTCATACAGAGATGCGACAGATCAAATCAGCGCTGCCGAAAAAATATCGAAGTCACCGAAAGCGGCAGAGTTAATGGCTCGAATAGCAGAGAAACAGAGCGGGAACGACGAAGCGCGCGCTCACTACATGGAGTATGTTTCAAGATCAAATGGCCAACCGAAGCCATTATATGAATACGCGCAATTTTTAGAAAGAATCAAAGCTGACAAAGATGCCATAACGGTATTTGAAGAAATAATTAAAAAGCATCCGAAAGCTGACTTTGCGAAAAACGCCAAAACGGCTGCGGAACGCTTAAAGTCTTCGGGAGCTAATTCCGGAAAAACCCAGCAATCGGGCAACGCCCCGAAAAGTGACCCGAATATAAGACCCGGGTCTATGAAATATTGACCTGAAAGGACTATTCCACCATGTGCGGAATTATAGGATATGTAGGCAACAAACCGGCAAATGAGGTTATTTTCGACGGATTAACCCGATTAGAGTATCGCGGGTATGATTCGGCGGGGATAGCAGTCGTTGACAACGGCACTATTTATGTAAAAAAAGACATTGGCAAGCTAAGAAATATTCGCAAATTATTGGTTGATGAATTTGAATCGTTGTCTACCGTAGGCATCGGACACACTCGCTGGGCCACCCATGGGCGTCCTTCGGCCTTTAATGCGCACCCGCACGGAGATTGTAATCAAACGCTGATGGTTGCTCACAACGGCATCATCGAGAATTTCATGCATTTAAGAAAGCAGCTGATGAGCGAAGGGCACAAACTTTTGTCTGAAACAGATTCAGAAGTTTTAGCTCATTTGATTGAAAAAAATTACAAGGGCGATTTAAAACTTTCGCTAATCGACTCTTTAATGGCTGTTGAAGGCGCTTATGCTATATCTGTCGTTCATAAGGATCACCCCGACAAAATTTTATGCGCCCGCAAAGACGCGCCATTACTTATCGGTTTAGGTTCGGGCGAAAACTTTATAGCGTCTGACGTAACCGCAATACTTCAATATACCCGCAAAGTTGTATATCTTGATAATTATGAAGGGGCTATCGTTACGAAAGACGGCGTAGAGTTCTTTAATACGAGAACCGGCGAAACTGTTGAGAAGCAGGCGGTTATTGTTGATTGGAACCCTGTTGCCGCCGAAAAAGGCGGGTTTTCGCATTTCATGCTGAAAGAAATTTATGAACAGCCTCAGGTAATACGCAACACCATAGGCGGGCGCACTTCAGAAGAAGAAGGAAAAATCTACCTCGAAGAATTAAATTTAACGGGTCCTGATATTTACCGCGCGCAAAGAATAGTTATGGTTGCTTGCGGAACAGCTTATTACGCGAGTTGTGTCGGCAAATATCTGATCGAAAAGCTTGTAAAAATACCTGTTGAATGTGATTTGGCAAGCGAATTCAGATATCGCTCTCCGCTTGTTGATCAAAACACTTTGGTAATTGCCATAAGTCAATCGGGCGAAACGGCAGACACTTTAGCCGCCATCAAAGAAGCGAAATCAAGGGGTGCCAAAGTATTAGGCGTTGTAAACGCAAAAGATTCATCAATGACTCGCGAAGTAGACGGGTTAGTTTATATACACGCGGGCCCTGAAATTGGCGTAGCGTCTACAAAAGCTTATATTGCCATGCTTACGGCGTTAACTTTGCTCGCGCTGATGTTAGGTAAAATCAGGTGCGTTTTAACTCCCGAATATGTTCAAGAAAAAATAAGAGAACTGAAAATATTGCCGCAGCAAATCGAGACTGTATTGCAGCAAAAAGACCACATATGCGAAATGGCGTCTAAATTTTTAGATGCGAAAAGCTTTTTGTTCTTGGGCAGAGGATTCAATTACCCGACAGCGCTTGAAGGCGCTTTGAAACTCAAGGAATTGAGCTATATTCACGCGGAAGGATACGCCGCCGGCGAAATGAAGCACGGGCCTATCGCTTTAATAGACCAAGACATGCCCGTAATGGCCATTTTAACCGACACGGATCTTTATGACAAAGCCATTTCGAACGTAAAAGAAGTTCAGGCCAGATCAGGAAGAATATTGGCAATAGTTCAAGAAGGCAACGAAGACATTTATCACCTAACAGAGCATGTTATAGAAGTTCCTAAAGTATCTAATATTTTTTCCCCGATTATCGATGTTGTTCCCTTGCAGTTGTTCGCTTATTATGTGGCCGATTTAAGAGGATTAGACGTTGATCAACCGAGAAACCTGGCAAAATCTGTTACCGTTGAATAATCTCTTGCAATGGAATCAAAAACACTCACAAACTTAGAATTTTCTAAGATTCTTTCTATTATCGCTTCTTACGCATCTTCGCGTCCGGCGAAGGAACGCATACTTAATTTTGAAGTTTCCGTTGACATCAATTTTATTCTTACGGGCCTCAACGAAACAGAAGAATATATTGATTACTCAGAAATGGGTTTAAAGCTTAATCCCGGAGGGTTACGCGACATCAGAGAAACTCTTGAAGTTTTGTCTGCCGGTTCAACCATATTGGGTTCAGAAGATTTTAGCAAAATCAAATCTAATATCGAGACGGCCGCGAGCATCAAAAAGGCGTTTGAGAGCCAAGACAAGCAACTGTTAAACAAGACGACCCGAATAGGCGAACGAATTAAAAAACTGCCACTGTTGAACAGCCTTTACGAAAGAATAAATGATTGTTTTGACGATAAAGGTTTGATAAAAAGCAGCGCCTCCCCTGCCCTCGCCTCTATCAGGCGGGAATACATTCAAACGGTTGCACAGACAGAAAAAGAGTTGAATGCGTATATAGCTCACCACGGCGACTCAGTACAAGACAGATACTTTACATTGCGCAACGACCGTTATGTCATTCCCATAAATGCATCTTCGCAAAGCTCGATACAAGGTATAGTTCACGATCAGTCCGCTACCGGGCAAACGGTTTTCATAGAGCCGCTTCAATTTTTGGGGGCGAACAATCGCTTAGCGCAGCTCAGACTTTCTGAGACCGAAGAAATCAAGCGTATTCTGACCGCCTTAACGAACATGTTGTATCAGTCGTTATCTTATATCAGAGAACAATTTGAGACTTTGGTTTGGCTTGATACGGTTAAGGCAAAAGCTAACTTTGCCGGCGCTTACGGAGCTTGCAGACCTGATGTCTCGGAAAAAGGCGATTTGGTTTTACACAACGCGCGCCACCCTCTGCTTCACCCGAACTGTGTGCCTCTCGACATTTTTTTGAATAAAAATCAGCGATGTATAATAATTACCGGGCCGAACGGCGGGGGCAAAACCGTTTCAATGAAGACTGTGGGGCTTAACGCTCTGTTAATGCAAACAGGCAACTATGTTTTAGCGAATAACGACGCTAAGCTTCCAATTTTCACGGAAATATTATCTGACATAGGCGAAAGTCAGAGCATCGAAGATCATCTTTCAACCTTTACTTCGCATTTAAAGAGATTAAAGGAAATAGCCGACGTAGCTGACAGCCGTTCGCTGATTTTGATTGACGAAATATGCGTGGGCACTGACCCGATTGAGGGCGGGGCGCTGGCTTCGGGGTTTTTGAAGGAGCTTTGCGGGCGTGGCGCCTATGCTATTGTAACTTCGCACTACGACTCGCTTAAAAACATGGCGTTTACCACCGAGGGCTTCATCAACGCTGCCATGGAATTTGACTACGACACTTTTAAACCGACATTTAGATTTCAAATGGGCATACCGGGCAGAAGCAACGCTTTGGCTATGGCGAGGGCATTTCAGCTTCCCGAAAATATTTTGACTGATTTGGTTGGAGTAAATAAGGGTGAGCGGCAGAACGAAAAGGGCCTTATAGAGGCCATTGAACGGGAACGAAACAGGGCGGAATCTTTGCGGCGCACTTACGTTAAAAAAATAACTGCCATAAGAAGCAAAGAGCAAGAGATTGAAGAAATCACGGAACAACTGAAAGAATTCAGAAAAACTAAGCGCGACAAATTAACGGAAGAATTTACCGTTGAGTTGCGCAAAAAATTAAAAGATATCGAAAAAGTCATAAACAAACTTAAAAACACAGCAACAAACAATAACGGACAAGAAATTGAAAGCGCAGTAAAAGAAGCGCGTGAAACACATCAGCTAATAAAGTCGGGCATTGAGGACTTAAATCAGACAGACGCAACAACAAACGAAAACAAACAATCTCTCAGTGTTGATGATTTCAAACCCGGAATGTATGTTATCTGGAATCAAAACATGCGCACCGGCAAATTCATCAGAACGGTCGGAAAAAGTAAAGCTGAAGTTGATTTTGACGGAATATTGATTTCTGTAAATGTAAGCGAGCTTTCTGTAACTCACCGCAAAGAAAGCAAGAAAGAAAAAAAAGAGACAGGTCATGTATACGCGGTCAGACCGCTTATAAGAAGTGAAATTGATTTGCGGGGCAAACGGGTCGAAGAAGCCTTGGACGAAGTTGAAAGCTATTTAAAAATGGCAGACCAAAGCAATTTGGGGCGGGTTTACATTATCCATGGCAAGGGAACCGGAGCGCTTCAACGGGCGATTGCGGATTTTTTGAAAAATAGCCCCTGGAAGAAAAAATATCGCTCGGGCAGATATGGCGAGGGCGATTTAGGTGTTACCGTAGTTGTATTTGACCCTGAGGCCGATGTGGATCATATGGATCCCCGAAATGCCGATAAAGGCAAGTGACGGGGGTTTTATAAATTTATTGGCTAAAATAAGCATTTTGTGATACTTTGTATAACACAGTCGCGCTTGCACTGTATTATTATCGCACAGAATTAACGGAGTATTAAAATGCCTACTTACAGTTATCGTTGCACAAAATGCGAGAAAGTTTTTGACGCATTTCATTCAATGAACTGCACATCGACGCAATATTGTCCCGAATGCGGTGCCGCAGGCAACAAACTTATGTCTGCCAGCTCAGTTATATTCAAAGGTTCAGGGTTTTATTCAACTGATTACCGTGACACCGGCTATTTAGAAGCCAAGAAAAAAGATAATAACGAGCCAGACAAGGCTGAAGCTAAGCCGGCTGCATCGGCAGAAACCGCCCCTAAAACCACTGAAACAAACAATTCTACAGCACCAAAACCCGAAGTAAAAGCTGTTGCGCCGGCAAAAGACAACAGTTCAAACACAGTATCTCAGGCGGCTGCATAATGTTGAAAATTTTATTAACAGGCGCAAACGGGCAACTTGGGCAAGAAATGTTAAACCGTTGCCCAAGCGGTATAAAAATAGAAGCAACTGATTATAAAGAACTTGATATTACATCTATAGAAGCCTGCAGAGAATATGTCAGCAAAATTAAGCCTGACCGGATAGTTAACGCGGCGGCTTACACTAACGTCGAGCAAGCGGAAGACGAGCCCGAAAAGGCTATGCTTTTAAATCGAGACGGCGCGGCTAATTTGGCATCAGTTTCAAAAGAAGCGGGCATTCGATTTTTGCATATTTCGACTGATTTTGTTTTCAGCGGTAAGAACAGTCGCCCTTACAGCCCCGACGACCGCCCCGAACCCTTAAGCGTTTACGGATACACAAAGCTTGCGGGTGAGGAAGCAGTAAAATCAATATTGGGCAAAGACGCTCTTATCATCAGAACCGCTTGGCTTTACAGCCGCGACGGTAAAAACTTTGTAAACACTATTATAAGGCTTCTAAAAGAACAGCCGTTTTTAAAAGTAATACACAACCAGCATGGAACGCCGACTTCGACCGTATCTTTAACAGACGCTATTTATGCCGCCATCGAAGCTGACGCCCGGGGGACTCATCATTGGACAGACGCCGGTGAAACCACCTGGTTTGATTTTGCCTGCGAAATTCAAAAGCAGGCTCTCAAATACGGAATCATCAAAGAAGAAAAAGAAATTAAACCCGTAACATCAGATGAATTTAAAACCAAAGCTCTCAGACCGACCTATTCAGTATTAGACAAGTCGTCTTTCATCTCTGAAACCGGCTTTTCTCCGCGCCCCTGGCAAGAGCTTCTCGAAGAAAACATGAAATCAAAAGCCGTCTGACATTGCCCACACCGGCAAAAATGCTTCATAAACAACTTCATACTACTGTTTAAGATAAACAGAAAAACCGTTTATATATTTGACTTTCTTATTGGTATGGGTTAAATAATAAGAAAATAACCAAAGAAAGTTGTATTTTTATGTTTATCTCTTTAAGAATTAAAAATTTTCGTTCAATTTTGGATACAACCATTTCCAGTACATACGAAGAGGGAAAGGCCCCTAATAATTATAAAGAGTTCCCTCGGTTGCCCTTTTTGGAAGATTCAAAACACCGTTTGGTTCCGTGTTTGGCTATATACGGTGCGAACGCCGGAGGCAAAAGCAATGTTATCAAAGCTTTTTTTGCGCTTAATCGGCTTCTAAGTTTCGGTGTAAAAGCGGCTTTTGATCCGAATAAATTATTTCCGAATCAAAAAACAACATGTTTCGAGGCGAAAATATTACTGAACCATTCCACTTATGACTACTGCGTAGAATATTCCGAAGAATCAATTGTTTACGAATCTTTGGTATGCGGAAAACAGACTGTTTTTGAAATCAGAAATTCGACTCAGACTCAATTTAAGCGAATTACATCTGAAACATATACAGAAAAAAACCTAAAAGATTTTCTGCGAGTAGAATGCTCTGATAAAGAAGGAAAACATAATCGTCCATTTCTTTCTTTAATCGGAACAAAATATCCCGGCCTAAATCGAGATATTGCCGATGTTTCAGAATTCATTTTAAAGTCCGTATTTATTTCGTTGAATAATCAAATTCCCATCGGGTTGGGTATTAAGATGCTCGACAGTTCGTTAGAGAATTTTGGCAAAAAAGAAACCGCCTTTGACAAGTTGCAGACCATTATTGCAAAATTAGATTTCGGTATTCAGCGCCTTGAAATAAATCGCACGAAGCTTGAACAAAATCAGTCGGGGCAATACTCGCTTCCTATCGATTCGCAACAAGGAAACCCAATTAGCATTCGTCATGACAGAGAAGGCAACTTTGCCGAGTATCTGTATTCCTACCACGAAGATGAGCAGGGCAATGAGATTCGCTTTAATTTTCAGGAAGAATCCACAGGCACGCAGATTGCTCTGGGCATCTTAGGAAGCATCCTGGCAGCCTTAGAAAAAGGAGGCATTGTTTTAATTGATGAATTGGACAGGTCTTTGCATTCACTTGTTTTTCAGCTAATTGTTCAACTTTTTACAAATAAGCGTTACAATACCAAAAACGCCCAGCTGATCTTCACCGCACATAATACAGACTTATTGGATGCCGATGTTTTGAGAGTCTCCGAAATCGGTTTTGTAAACAAAACAAGTAAAAACGGAACAACGTTTCAGCGTTTGGTAGAGTTTGACGGAGTCAGAAACGGTTCCGATTTCAGGAGGCGGTATCTTTCCGGAGAATTTGACGGCATCCCGTTCCCATATTTGTAATAAGAAGTTAATTATGCAGAGCAACAAAGTTTATATAATATTATGCGAAGGGGATTCCGAATTTGCCTATCTGCAGGAATTGAACCGTTTTCTTAGAGAAAACAATTATTCTCTAACCTTTTCAGCTAAGATAATTGGTACAGGCTATTATAAAAACGTCCTTCAAAAATATAGTAATGAAAAGAAAAATAACCCGAGACTGCCTATAAAAACACTCCTCGACAACGACATTTACTGTCGCAACGACAGAGAAAATAAAGTAAATTTTGAAAAATCAAAAATAAAAGAACATTTCCTCTTTAATATACAGAATTTCGAAGATTTTCTTATCCTGCATTACGATGACGAAACTTTAAAAAAATGGCTGGAAATCTGCCGGCAAAACAACCATGAAAAAGAACCAATGCACTCAAATAATTATATGCCACAACTTCAAAAACTTGTTCCGAATTATTCAAAAGGGTCCTGCCCATTTTCTCCCCTTGAACATATTAACCTGGAAAATCTATTCAGACACAACGCAGATATAAATATTTTTATTAAAAGCGATTTTGCATCACTTCTGAAAAACTTACTTAACAAAATATGAAAAGCAAAATAGGAGACGAGAATGGCTGACAATAAAAAAGAGCAAGAACGAGACGAACTGCACCGGGCGATATGGGCAATAGCGGACGAGCTGCGCGGAGCGGTTGACGGGTGGG
>Ga0172377_10005641_pt1 | contig 12880 bp, 10 predicted proteins | sample Pumphouse3metaG_FD_119749 | JGI IMG/M metagenome (GOLD analysis project Ga0172377, IMG submission 119749) | Leachate microbial communities from a municipal landfill in Southern Ontario, Canada - Pumphouse #3 metaG | ecosystem: Engineered > Solid waste > Landfill > Unclassified | place: Canada... | reverse complement strand
TCTTTTCTTCTTTGTTTCTTTGTTTCTTTGTTTCTTTTCTTTACCCTCTTTGCTACATCCTAGCCCTCAGACTTGGTAATATCCTTGGGACGGAGAATGGCATTGAGAATGATGCCGAAAATGGCAGCAAGGCCAAGGCCTGAAAGCTGTACAGGGCCCAAATTGAAGGCAGCCCCACCAAGTCCCAACACCAACATTGCAGCACTGATGATCAACAACTTCGGATTGGAAAGATTGACATGGGCATCAACCATATTCTTGATGCCGATGGAACTGATCATACCGAACAGCAAAATGGAAATACCACCGATTACCGGAGCCGGAATGGTACCGATCAAAGCAGTGAACTTGGGAATGAGCGAAAGGAAAATGGCAAACACAGCGGCAATGCGCATGACAATAGGATTGGTGACTCCTGTCAGGGCCACAGCACCAGTGTTTTCACTATACGTCGTGTTTGCAGGACCACCGATCAAACCGGCAAGACTGGTTGCAATACCATCTCCAAGCAACGTTCTCTTGATACCAGGATCCTTGATGAAATCCTCACCGACGACATTACCGATGGCAAGTACATCACCGAAATGCTCGACCATGGTCACAATGGCGATAGGCACCATGACCGTGATGGCACTTATAGAGAATTTTGGGAACGTGAAATGAGGAATGCCCACCCAGGCAGCTTCCTTCACCGCGGTGAAATCGACAATGCCGATGATGATGGAGAAAAGATATCCGAACACCAAAGCCAGCAAGACGGGAAGATTGGAAGCAAACTTCCATCCAAACTTAGGGAATCCCACCTTGACGAACACCCCTGCACCGAAGGTCAGCAAAGCCACAAGCCAACAACCATTCTGCCCTATCGCCTCCGCGATGCCGGGTGAGTTCGTCCCATTGGCATTCTGGATTGCAACAGGAGCGAGGATCAACCCAATCATAATGATCATGGGGCCTGTCACATGGGGAGGAAGGATCTTATGCAGGTTCTCATATTTTACAAACCGAAAAATAATCGACACCACAACATAGAGCAAACCGGAAATGACGATACCACCCAAGGCATACTCCAGCCCTTGCGAAGCTCCTATGGCGACAATGCCAGGAATATACGCAAAAGAACTTCCCAAAAACACCGGTACCTTGAATTTGGTGATCACATGGAACAAAAGCGTCCCGATACCAGCTGCGAACAACGTCACTCCAATATCCAACCCTGTGAGAATCGGGACCAGTACTGTAGCCCCGAACATGACAAAGGTGTGTTGGAGTCCAAACACAATGTTTTTTCCAGTCAAATCTTTCTTAGCCACGATAGTCTCCTCAAAAAAGCCTACAGTCCTATCCGGATCTCACGCACACAGACATAAGCCCGGACATTTGGCTTAGGTACTCAAATTCATTCGATTCCATGCTCCTGTACATCCTCCTTTCTGTTTACCAGATCACTGCGACAAGAACCAAACGGCGTCTTGGTTATCCAATTGTCTATTGGCTTCTTATCGCCCATCGCCCTCCAGACATCCTCACTTCTCATAGGCATATGGAGCAAGTCAGCCCCTACAGCCTGATAAATCGCATTACCCAGAGCAGGAGCAACGCTGATCATCGGATGTTCTGCAACCCCACGAGCCCCATACGGCCCATCAATCTGTGAATTCTCCACTGCTATCGTCTCAATCACCAAAGGCAAATCCTTGCATGTCGGTATCTTGTTGTCCGTGAACGAAGGATTGAGCAGATGCCCGCTTGTATCGTAGATATACCCCTCGCACATCGCAGTCCCCAACCCTTGAAGCATCCCTCCCACTATCTGGCCTCTGATCAAATTGGGATTCACCACCTTCCCCACATCGAAGGCCGAGGCAATCTTGAGAACACGATACTCTCCGGTCTTGGGATTGACTTCACAACTGATCCCATGAGCACCAAACGTCCAATCCAAGGCAGGTTTTCCTTGGCCTGTCTCCTTATCGAGATTAGAAAGCCCCTGGGCGATATAACTACCCACCCCGATCAGAGGACCACCGATTCCCTTACCATCAGGATACGCATACCCGATGGCTATCTTGGGCCACTCAATCTTGTTCTCAGGATCATGACGAACATAGACCCCCTCTCCATCGTGTGCCAAATCATCCACGCAGGCCTTCAGCACATGGGAAGCAACGGCATACCCTTTCCTCAACAAATCCTCACAGGCAAGGATGCAGGCATTGCCCGACATGATCAGGCCCTTGGAAGCAACCGTCTGCCAGTCATAGGGATCGCTGTCGGTATCCTTCTCAATCTTCACGAACACCTTGTCATAGCTGAAACCCAACCGCTCGGCGACTATCTGGCCCAAGGCAGCAGTCGAGCCCTGCCCGATATCGGTCAACCCGACATTGACAGACACCGACCCATCGCTGTTCATCTTCACTACACTGGCGGTGGCTGTATTGGAAGGCATTGCAGGAGCCTTCTGCAACATCGCAACACCCTTTCCAATCTTCCATCCACTCTCCTTCTGGTGCTGTCTCTCCTCTTTGGAAAGCTTGCCATACCCAATCGAAGCAGCAACCGCATCCAAACACGCGACCACATCGCCTGAATGTTTTGAAATCTTCTCACCTGTCAAGGTAATCGAACCATCCTTAAGTGCATTGAGCCTTCTGAACTCAACAGGATTCATGCCCACCGTCTTGGCAACCAAATCCATATGCCGCTCAATGCCCCAATGGAACTCCACATGCCCGAACCCTCGATATGCGGTGCCATACGGCTTGTTCGTATACAAAGTGTAGGCATCGACCCAAGCATTGGGAATCTCATACGGACCTGATGCAGAATACCCGGAAGCCCGCGTGACATTGACTGCATAGTCGGCATACGCACCGGCATCCCAGTACATATCCATTTTCTGAGCAAGTATCTTCCCATCTTTGGTGACACCGGTCTTGATATGATAGGTCAACGCACTTCTACAGGGCAGCAAGGAGAACTCCTCCTCTCTGGTCGCCTGGAACTTCACCGGACGCCCTCCGGCCTTTTTTGAAAGGCACGCCGTCAAAGGCTCGATATGGATGCCGGCCTTCCCCCCAAATCCTCCACCTACATAGGGGATGATCACCCTTACGTTGTTCAAAGGAAGTGAGAACGTATTGCAGAACAGATTGCGGACCGTAAACGGTGACTGAGCGCTGGTATGAATGGTCACCTCATCACCAGGTCTCCAGGAGACGATCGCTACATGGGTCTCCATGGGAACATGCTGCACACTGGGATTGTCATACTCCCGTTCAACGATGAAATCACTATCGGCGAACCCCTGTTCGACATCACCTTTGCGAAGCTTCGTCCAGTTCGCGATATTGGTGTTTGGAACAGGAGTGAATGCGGCTTTGACATACTCATAACTTCCAAGATCAGGATGTACCAAAGGAGCACCCTCTTTGCGCGCATCCATATGGTTGAGCACAGGCTCCAGAACCTCGTATTTGACCTCTATCAAATCCACTGCCTTGCGGGCTATCATCAGAGACTCAGCAGCTACAGCTGCCACAGCCTCTCCAAAGTGGCGTACTTCCCCCTTGGCCAGAATATACTTGTCAACGATATAGATTCCCAGACGATACTCAAGCTCGTCTCCTGTCAACACAGCACGCACCCCTTGCAAAGCCTCAGCTTTCGAAGTGTCGATGCTCAGTATCTTAGCCCGCGCATGAGGACTCTTCTTGACCTGTGCATAGAGCATCCCGGGAAGCATCATGTCACTGACATAGCAAGCCTCCCCTGTAAGCTTTGCCTTTGCATCCGGGCGCAACTCGCTTTTCCCTACATGTGCAAGTTGAGAACGATTGAGCGTTTCATACATAGATCAACTCCTCCTTCTCTTGATACTGACCGGTGACATCCAAAATGGCTTCGATAATCTGCTCATACCCGGTACAGCGGCAGAAATTCCCCTCCAACCCCTCTTGTATCTCTTCTTTTGACGGATGGGGATTGGTATGGATGAGCTCCCTTGCGGACATGATCATACCCGCAGTACAAAAGCCGCATTGAACAGCACCATGAGCTTCAAACGCTGCCTGCAAAGCAGAAAGCAATCCCTCGTTCGCCTCCCCTTCAATCGTCTCGACGACACCCCCGTCGGCCTCTGCTGCAAGAACCATAAAGGAGTTGACGGTCTTTCCATTGAAATAAACGGTACAGGCCCCACACTCACCGGCGCCACACCCCTCTTTGGTACCCGTCAAACCCAGATCCTCACGTAAAAACCTCAAAAGGGTGCGGTTCTCCTTGATCTCTCGTTCATACACAATTCCATTCACCGTCACCTTAATCAACATGCTGACACCTCCTGAAGCAAACGCTTGGCATACTCCAACACCATGAACCTCCTATATTCTTGAGAACACCGGATGTCGCTGATGGGACTGATGATGGATTCCACCTCAGTGAGCATTTTTTCCATCGAAAGAGAGCGGTCAAGCTTTTTGGTGACCACTGGAGTCGGAGCTGCTGAACTCACGGCGATCCGTATCGCATCATCGATCAGGACAACCGCCACCCCGACGATTCCCAGATCGTGTCCCTGTATTCTTTTCAATTTCCTATACACACCCTTTGCTGATGCACTGCTTTGTGGGACAAATATTGAGGTAACCAATTCATCTTTTTCCAACACGGTCTTTTTCACCCCGGTGAAAAATTCACCAATGGGAACTTCCCTTTTCCCCCTCAATGAGGCAATGCAAACCGTTGCATCGAGACAGAGAAGAGCAGGTGCCATATCGGAGCATGGGGAAGCGTTCACAATGTTTCCCACCACTGTTGCACGGTTGCGGACTTGATACGAAGCCAGATCCTTGGCACAAGCACATAAGAGAGGATACTGCTGATGCACAACCTTGCTCGAAACGATATCGTTGATGGTGACGGCACATCCGATGGTAAGTCCCTTTCCTTGTTCATAGACAAGCCTTTCATATCCCGGCACCTTTTTCACATCAATCAACAGTTCTGGACGATACACACCGCTACGCATCCCGACCAAGAGATCGGTTCCTCCGCTGAGCAGCTTTGCCTTTCCCTTTGCAGAAGAAAGCAGTTCCAGCAAATCAGATTCCGTCTTCGGATTCTTGTACGAGAAATCAACAATCATAGTCCCCCCTTGTTCATGACATAGGAAAAAGTCCAACCAACCCAAACATCAAACCGGAAGCTGCATCATAACCAGAGCTATGGCCCATTTCCGAAAGCACTTGCAACGATGTTTCATACTGCACATCATCGGAAGCATCTTCAGAAAAGGTCCGGGCAAAGGAAATGAGCGCTTGTGGATAGAGACCTTCACAGGCACTGCGCAGCATCTGTAGTGAGATATCGGTGGTACGTTGGATTGGAGAGTTGAGAATCTTGACGAATTGATTCAACCATGCCTGTACGAAAGCTCTGAACGAAGCATCACCGTATGAAAGGCTGAGCATGGATAGTGAAAGAAGAAACCCACAGAGGAAATCATCTCCTGCAGGAGTGGACCCCGGTCCGAGTCCCAACAATGAGAGCATCCCTTTTTTCGAAACCTGCAGGTCTTTTGTTTGGACACCAGAGAGAAGCAACCTGGCATGAGGTGTAAACCATCCCGAAAAGCCACTGTCTTGAATATGATTTTGAAAAAGTGTCTCATACACCAGCAGGGTACCCTTGTCGTATTGGACCCTACTGAGCAGCTCCCCTCGTTTCTGCAACCTCGCAAGAGAAAGCAAACTGACCACAGGAGGAGCCTCTTTGTCTGGGTGCACCCGTTTGGCACCTACAAACGAAACCCACAACCCGCAGTCAAAACACAATCGGTTCTTCTGCAACATGGCTTTTCTTCCAGGAGCTAGACCAAGCATGGTGAAATCTGAAAACACATTGCCTAAACGCATGACTGCAGAACAGGGATGGAGTTGCCTTTGATGCATCACCAACGCATAGAGAAGATTCGTTTCATCCTTCAAATTGATGGTGGAAGGAAACGTTGAATGGATGGAGAACGCATGTCCATTGGAAGGGAAATGAGAACCAAGTGTGGAAATCGTCCCGACAAACCCTTCAGGCCATGTGGTGCGCATGAAACAACGCCTCCTTGATGGCAGAATCCACTTTCTCTTTGCCCCAGAGGATATTTCTTCGAACAATCTCTTTTGCACCTTCAACGTCCCTCTTTTCCAACGCTGAAAGCAAGTCAAGATGATCCTGACAGGTTATCCTCAACCTATCAGGATCGGTTATATCCGATAACCTGACAAAATGGATTCTTTGGGCAATATCGCCCAAGATCTGGGACATCACCAGATTTCCTGCTGCATCGCAGAGCATCTTGTGAAACAGTTCATCTTCTTTTGCACAGAACCCAAGGACATCGGGCAACTTGTCGATCAACGATTGCCAACGCTCTTTCAGATCCGAAAGCAGTTGCATATCGATTCCCTTTTCGCAGAGCTTCTCCACTACAGCGAGTTCCAAGACCAATCGGGTATCGTAGAGCTCATTGACCTCCCTGAGGTCTATTTGTCTCACCATATACCCCTTATGAGGTTCCTTGATCACCAAACGTGACGATACAAGACCATTCAAAGCTTCTCTGACAGGAGACCGACTCACCTCGAACTCAGCACACAACTCCTCTTCAGTCAACCGATATCCGGGTGTATATGCCCAAGTGAGAATACGATTGGTGAGCGTATTGTAGATATCTGTACTGCGTGCTGGATTGCCCATGAACAACCTCCTATCTTCTTATTGCCTGAAAACGAATACATTCACGCTTTTTCCCGGTCTTTCATCCGACTCCACCACTTCGGCAACGAGCTTCATCCCGGTCTGGGGATCTTCCACTTCCAGTTGTCCGGAGGCCCTCAGTCCGTTCTCGAATTCCACGATGCCGAACATCATGTTTTTCTTGGTATAGCCTTCTGGAAGATTCCAAAGCCGTGTCCAGGAAAGCAAGGTGCAAGGACCTTGTAGGTCGAACGTCTCCCATCCCTTGTTAGTGACAGGATCCCTTCTGCAGTTGCATGTTTTGCATACCATCGGGGCAGGATAATAGAGCGTCCCACACGAGGTACACCGATAGGCTGAAATCTTTGGTTCCTTCACTTCATACATGCTGAAATCAATCATGGCAGCACCCTTACTCCTTTGCGCAGATCAGCGCAACGACATTATTGCCGAATCCACCGAAATTGACCGACATGCCATAGTGAGGATTGCTCACCTGTCTCCCTTTCTCGGCTTCACCGCGCAACTGTCTCACCAATTCCACAGCCTGGGACACCCCTGTAGCCCCAACAGGATGGCCTTTGGACTTCAGTCCTCCAGAGGTGTTGATGGGCAACCTGCCATCGATGTTGGTCTCTCCCTTTCGCACCGATAGATAGCTCTTTCCCTTCTCGAAGAACCCAACCTCCTCACTGATCGCCAGTTCGAGGATGGAGAACGCATCATGGAGCTCGGCAAAGGAGATGTCTTTGGGAGTCAAGCCTGCCATGGCATACGCCTTTTCTGCTGCTATCCTCACGGCATCGAGCACCAAAGGATCTTTCCTGTTGTGCACGCAGTGCGTATCAGTGGCACTGGCGATGCCTGCAATCCTGATCGGTTTTTTGGGAAAGGACTTTGCCTTTTCACTATCCATGTTCACCAACAGCAACGCAGCTGCCCCATCGCTTACCGGACAGGTGGAATACATGCGCAGCGGTTCTGCCACATAGGTATTCACCACCGCAGCCTCTGGACCATCGCTGATGGCTTCGATGGAAATCGGAGCCTGGATGTGGGCATACTTGTTCTTCGATCCGTTCTCATGGTTCTTCACTGCCAAGAGGGCAAGATCCCGTTGTGTCAATCCATACCGCTCCATATACATGCGGGTGAACATCCCGCCAAAGGCAGGAAGGGTGAGGCCCATGTTGTATTCGGTTTCGGTTTGCAGCATCGTTGCCACGTAATCGGTTCCAACCCAACCTGAGACCTTGCGCATGATCTCCCCTCCGACGACCAACACGATGTCGGCCATCCCTGAGGCGATCGCCATGTACCCAATCTTAATTGCACTTGCACCGGAGGCCGGCCCGTTTTCCACCAATTCTGCAGGAACCGGTTCCATATCCATGCGACTCACCAAGGCGGAAGCAACTGCGCTTTGATGACAAAACAACCCGCTTGCCATATTGCCGACGATCACTTGGTCGATTTCTCTCCTTCTGGACAAGAAATTCGCGTCCTCCAAGGCATCAAATGCAGCATAGGATAAGACATCACTGAGATCATACTCAGATGAATTGCCAAACTTTGTATGCCCGATTCCTACAATTCCAACATTTGCCATACGCTACCTCTTGAATCCCGGGATCTGGGAATATTCGCTGGGCATGATCAGCTTTTCTGAAGACTTGAGATCCTCAGGGGAAACCGGTCTGGTTCCTGTGCACTTGCTCTCACGCACGGCTTCCCAGAGTGGACGGGTCAACACGTACGTGGGAACACCTCCCAACTCATGCCTGACTTGAGGAAATTGGGAAGATCGGTCTTCCAACTGGTATTCGATCATCCATCGCTTGAATCCATTGGGACTCTCTGCGACGATGTACACTTCCTCTTCACCAAGGACATCCAGATGGTGTTCCATCTTTGCGGCAAACAACTGGGCCCCCACCCTCAATCCTCGCTTGATGGTCAAGGTATGCAGGCTCATGCCGAGTTCAGCTGTGACTGCCCGGCTGGTCACGATGCCGGCGATGACCCCGTCGATCGTACCGACTAAAACAAATTCATTCGCCACGCGATAGCGATACCAGCCCAGGATTTCAGAGTACATGCGGACCGATACGATATCATAGAAATCCTTCGCAACGCCAAACAGAGGATACAGGGTTCCAAGCAGAGCCCCGACCTCTTCCCGTTTTGCCTCCCGAACCACCATCTTCTCCCCAGAAGCCAAGGTGATCACCTTGGGAGGATACGCCTTGAGCATAAGCTCAGGTGGTCGTAATGTCTTTTCCATAGCATCCAGTGCCATATTGTAGACTCCTTATTCCTATAGTCCTTTTTTTCTTGCTTCTTCATGCAACCAAGCGTTCTTGCTTCCTGCAACATCTCCAAAACGGGTCAGTTCGGCTTTTTTCTTCTTTTCCATCAGCATCTCGTACCGATCGTCCTCGACGTGCGCCACAATGCGGGCGATGGAAGACTCCCCGTCCACAAATCTCCACGGATAGCACCCGATGACAGCTCTTTGGTTGAGCAACAAGTCGATGTCGCCTCCCACACACTCGGCATGGATGATGCCATGGTTGAACATCTCGATATGCATCAGCTGGTACTTGTCGTCGGAAAAGAATTCATCCAAAGGCATACCGTATTTCTTTTTGAAATGGGCGTCACACTCCTTGGCTTCACGAGGCATCCAGTCACGGATCTTGGTGTTCATCGGATGGTCGGCGCTTCCGCAATCGACTCCTATCCAGCGCAGCTTCTTTTTCTTGGCCCATTCTGCAAACTCCCGGTCTGGTCCGGGGTGCTTGATCATATACCGGATCTCATCTCCACTCGGTTGGTCCCACCCATAATGGTGGTACCCTGTATGGATGAGCAGGATGTCCCCTTCCCTTACCTCGACGCGCTCTTCGACCATCTTCGAGGTGTAGACATCGTAATCACCGCACACATCGCTTAGATCGACTATCGCACCCTCATGAACCAGAAAGTCCATATCAAGCTGGGCGATATCCTTGCCCGGGGTGTAGAAGTGGATTTCCCCATCAAGATGGGTCCCCACATGGTTGGAATGGGTCACCACCTGCCCGTTGGCACCATTGGGTGCAAGCCGCTTGAAATATTGGACCTGCAACGGGATGTATGTCGGCCAAGGTGGTGTTCCGACTCCCAAGGGAATCGTCAGATCAATTACTTTCATCGCTTTCTCCTTTTCACTCTATTCTCAACCGACACAATAGTGGTCGGCAAAAGCCAAGAGAGCATCCTGAAAACATTTCATCGGGGGTTTCACCAACCCCGCACCCACCATGCCGATGCCTGGAGTCTTATGGGCTATGCCGGTGTTGATGACGGGCAGAATCCCCTTCTCCACTATTTTTCTGACGTCGATGCCGGTGGGAGTGCCCCTAAAATCAAGGATAGGAATCCGATATTCCCTATTTTCTGATAACGTTATATTGTACATACGCTTGGTGAACATGATTGCATCAGAGGGAGAACCTCCGACGAACTTGACGATCGAAGGGGAAGCGGCCATGGCAAAACCGCCGATGCCCGAGGTTTCGGTGATGACTGAATCCCCGATGTCCAATGCTGCATCCTCGGCTTTGAAGCCCGGCAGATAGAGTCCATCGACTGCTGTCGCACCGGCTGTGAACCACTGATCCCCAAGACCTGAAAGCTGTATGCCGAAATCCGTACCATTGCGGGCCATGGCTGTGATGAGTGTGCTTCCCTTCACGTGTTTTGCACTGTCCATCGTACATTTTGCCGAGGGCATGGAAAGATTGAGGAAGAAGTGGTCGTTTTTATGCATGAAAATCAGTATTTCCGACAGATCTTCCTTTTTCTCGTCAAGCAACACCAGATACGGAGCCAACTCACGGATAACCAAAGAAGTCCCAGCCCTGTTGCGGTTATGACATTCATCTCCCATCTGCAAGGCTTGCACCATCACAGACCGCATGTCGATCGGACCATGGAGAAGCAACGCCTTGTTGAGGATCGGAGCAAGGACTTTTTCCATCCAGTGCAGACGAGTCAACACTTCCTCACTGAACGCACCATAGCGAAGCACTTTGCCCAGCCCTTCGTTGAGGGTGGCATAGGCCTTGTTCCCATAGGTCTCGTTCTGTACGATCCACACCGGCATGCTGCAGCTGATGATACCGGCCATGGGGCCTACTGCACTATGATGATGACATGGTTCGAAATCGATTTTTCCTGACGAGGCAAGCGTTTGTGCCTCTTGTTCATCATGTGCCATGCCTTCATATAACAAGGCTCCGATGACCGCTCCTCTCATAGGACCGCACATGCGATCCCAGGTGACAGGAGGACCAGCATGCAAAAGAAGGTTCTCCCTCATCCCAGGGATGACATCCCGAGCGGTACCGATGCCGAGCAGCATCGGTTTACTGGAGAGCACTCTTTCCACCGCTTCCCTGTTTGCAGCATCGACATCGAGATCCTTGATCCGATCAATCTTGTCGAGCGCCTTCATCAAAGCAGCATCACCGCCAGCCGGTGGACGCCAATCAAGATTGAGGACAGAGCCACCACAAGCCTTCAGATTACTATAAAAGGATTCCAACCCAAGGTTGACAGCCTGCACTCCATGCTCGAAAAGCGAAAGGATCTTTTCCACCTGCAATTTCGGCAGAGATCTGATAGGAGTTGATTTTTGCACTTTTTGTTCTGTTTTTTTCTCTTCTTCCTTTCCTGCTCCCTTCTGCTTGAGCAGAATCCTTTGGGCAAGTTTCACAGCCTGGAAGTTGGAAGGCATGACGATGATTCCAGCCTCTTCAAGTTTCTGTATCTGCATGGCAAGATTCTGGGGATCGCGTTTCGTCCCTGTAACAGAAGCGACGATGGAGAGATACCCCCCACGCCTTGCAGCTGCTTCTTTGACAGCAGATAAGGCAGGAACCATAGCACCGGCTGGATCGTCGCAACTTCCATACCCAAGCACACAATCCACGATCATGACAGCAATTGAAGCATCATCAATTTCCTTGAGGATTCGATCATTGCGTGTCGATGGGTCGATCATGGGATGGGGTCTTCCTACGGTGAAGACATCGTCTCCCAAATCGACTATCGTGTGTTCTCTTGATGTTTGGGGGTCAGCAAGCAGGAGATCAGGATTTGTATGATTGTTGGAATAGACGTTTTCCTTGAGACCATCAAGAGACATCCAGGTCTCATCACAAAGCGTCCCTCCCGTGTAATACCCTCTGATGTATGTTTGTTCAGGCAACCTATGCTTCACTTCACGCATGACCAACGCATCTAGGGTTTCATGGTCCAAGTCGAAGAACCAACTGTCATGGTGTTCCCGCTTGGGAAGTGCAACACCTGCAAGGGTGGCGGCAATGCGTGCACTTTGTTCCAGGTTCGTAGCCCAGTGAATCGATGGATGCTGGGGGAATTGATCGGGATCTGCACCTATGAAATGCACCACCGAAGGCTTTTTTGTCTGTATCAAGGAATTCAGTACGGTTTCGACCAATTCGGGAGCCGGGGGCTTGGAAATCACCACAAGAATCTCGGTCTTGGGGTCGTTTCCCAGGGCAGCGATGCCCAAAAGCATCATCCTTCCACCCACTGCCTTGTTCTTGAGGTCTCTCCCTCCGGTACCGATCGCCTCACTGATGCTGCATCCCATCCTGTCCAAAAGACACGTCACTTCCTGTAAACCGGTTCCAGAAGCAGCGACCACTCCTACCGGGCCTGTTGCGACTGCATTTGCAAAACAAAGGGGTTTTCCCCCGATGATGGCGGTACCACAGTCAGGTCCCATGACCAACAGGCCTTTATCCACTCCCTTTTGCTTGAGTTCGATCTCGTCTTCCAATGAGACATTGTCAGAAAATATCATGACATTGAGTCCAAGATCCAAAGCCTTGTTCGCTTCATGGGCGGCATACATGCCTGGTACCGACACTATGGCAAGATTGGTCTCTTCTTGAGAGCGTACGGCATCTTCGATACAACAAAAGGATTCTTGAGTATCTTCATGCTTATCCTTGCCGCTTTTTCCTGACAACAGGCTATCGGCAAAGGCCAAGATGGTGGGGATGTCTTCTTTCTTTGAACAGGAAAGGGCCATGATGACATCAGCCGGGGT
>Ga0172377_10005640_pt1 | contig 12881 bp, 10 predicted proteins | sample Pumphouse3metaG_FD_119749 | JGI IMG/M metagenome (GOLD analysis project Ga0172377, IMG submission 119749) | Leachate microbial communities from a municipal landfill in Southern Ontario, Canada - Pumphouse #3 metaG | ecosystem: Engineered > Solid waste > Landfill > Unclassified | place: Canada... | reverse complement strand
TTTTCCGGCGCTTTTAAATGGGAAAGTTGATTCTGTATTTTCTGAAAAAGAAAGAAAATGGGAACTGAACTTTCAGTGTAAAAATGCTGAAGCTGCGTCAATCACAGAAGTTTTACCCTGGGGGTTAAAATACGGATTGAATCTGCCTCAATTAAAAGGCGAATTTGATTTTAACGTGAGCGTAATCGGTAAAGACCCTAATACAACTTTGAGAATCAGTTCACAAAAGCTTTTAAGCGGTAATGGAAGCGAATTTGCCGAAATTTGCGGAAGCGTTTCTTGGCTTTATTCCGAAAAACAAAAGCATGTTGAGGGGATTATTGATGTCGAAAATATTAGCGGAGTTCCTAGTTTTTTTACGAGGTTCACACCTGAATTTGTTTTAAAAGACATTAATAAAAATTTTAACAAAGATCTTAAGCTAAGTTACAGGTTATTTGGAGACCCATACGCGGAAGCCTCGGTTGAAGGAGCTTTTACTTTTTCCGAATCCTCTCTGAGTGAACGCATATTCTTATACGGTTCATTTTTAGCGGGGGAAGGTAATATAATGCTGGAGTCAAAGGATAAAAAAATCGCCGAAGCTCGCAAAGTGCACATACCTGATCTGTTGCTTTTGAAGTAATTTACTAAAATAAAAAAAACGGGCGATTGCCCGTTTTTTATCTGATTTGCTTAACTTTCTTTTTGCTTTCGCTTTTGTATAAACTCAATCAAGAAAGAAGAGAATACGCCGATTACACCGGCTAATAAGCCTGCTAAAATCACCATTGTTGCTCTTTTGGGTTTTGATTTTAATTCAGGTACTAACGGGCTGTCTATAATATCAAAAGCACTGCTTTCGTCGGCAATTGCTATTTTTGCCAGTTCATATTGTTCTGTAATCATTGTGAAGAGCTTTTCTTTAACACTTAGAGCAACTCTGAGTCTTGCAAACTCAAGAGCCAGCTTTGGCAAAGATTCCATTGCGGTTTGGGTTACGCTGATTTCGTCGTTTATTGCCTTTATTCGAGTTGCTTCAGCCACTTTTAAAGCTTCAAGTTTAATAAGTTCGGGCATGCTGCCAAATGACTGCATCAATCTGTCTTGGGTTTGCATAGAAACTTCTGTGCTGAATTTTTCGGTTTGAAGTTTTGTCATTCTCTCTACAATCGATTTAGCATATTCTTCAAGGGTGAACATTTTGTTTTCATCCTGAAACTTTTTTAGCGATTCTTGAGCTTCATTCAGATCTTTGGTCACCTGAGCAAGCTGCTCTGAAAGGAATAAGAGCTTTTTACGTTGAGGTTCATTTGCAAATCTTGTCAGATGTTCAATATAGCTGTTGGTAATTTGAGCTGATAAGTTTGCGTCCATTGTTTCCGCAGAAATTGTAATGAGCCCGGACTTTGCATCATTTCCGATAGATACCGTTTTATTAACAGTATTCAATAAATCGTCGTATTTAACGTCTGAGGCAGGTTTGGGATTTGGGCCAACGATTGCGGTGTTTGTTGCAATACCGAATTTTTGGATTATAATCCCGCTCATCGTATTACTTTTCAAGAAAGCTTCTAAGTAGCCTGAATCGCTACTCTGGCCTAAGCCAAGCATGCCTGCCATGGGGATGCTTGACAAAACGCTGCTCAAACCTCCGCTTTTGCTTTGAACATAAAGAGTTGCGGATGATTTGTAATAGTTTGGCATTGTTAAGCTGTATAAAGCAACCAAAATAGCTACAATAAGAGGCATTATCAAAACGAGTTTGTAGTGTTTTTTCAACACTCCGAACAGCTCAAAAAGATCTATCTCGTCTTCTTCGAGCCCGATCATAATCTCTCGTTTTAATAATTCTTCTTTAACTTCTTTTTTAATAAGTTCTGTGTCGATTTCGTTAAATTTATTGCTCATTATTCTTCGATAATTTCTACGTTAGCACGCGGTAAAGTAAGCTTTAAGCCGCTTGTTGTTTCTATGTCTACAACACGCACTTTTGCTTCGGATTCAATCACGACAGGTTTTTCGGGAAGATTGACAACTTTTGCAACTTCACCAAAATGAGGCTGGCGAATGATTCTGACGCTGGTTCCGACTAACATTCCGTTGTTGCCTTGATGAACTTGCTCATCGTGAGCTTCAACTTTTAAGGGAATAATTACTTCAGGTCTTATTACGCCCGCGCGAATTTGAGTCGCACCATTTATTGAAGTTTTCATTCCTTCGGCAGCTTTAAGAAGCTCGTATGTTTTGTGGGCCATCTGAATTTTGCCGAAACCTTCGGTAACCACAAGTGTGATTCCTTTTTCTTCTGTTCCGGTTATGGCTACACCTAAATCGTAACCTAAAAACTCTTTCAAATCATGAGCATCGTAACCGCCTACGATTACCCCTCTTACGCCAACGTCAATTGCTTTCTGCAAAGCTTCGGCGGTGACCAAAGATCCGCCTACTATTATTTTGCCTGCGTGAACAGGCTTAATATCATCTTTTTCTAAGACGGCATCGGGGCTCGAAGAAACCACTTCAAGCAGACCGGTAACTTCTCCGCCTATTCCAAAAATACCTTGAATATAAGTAGCTGTAGTTTTGATTTTTACTCCTTCGTTCGGGTAAATATCATCAATTTCTCCGTCAACATAAGCATGAACTTCAACCGGAATCGGAGGCTCTCGCAAAACAGCCTGACCTGTTGCGGTTGAAAGATTTTCGATGCTTCCTTTAATCGGAGAGCGAACACAGCTTTTGAAAAAACCGAAAAATCCGGTGGTTTCCGCTATTATATCGTCTTTCTCAACACGGTCGCCTTCTTTCTTTTTGAGAAAATCTTTAATTTCATGAGGTTCTATGCTCAACAAGTTGGCAATATTAACCATAAAAACGTTGCCGGGTAAGTTTGTTGAAGCAACAACGCTTTCTGCTTTAACTTTATCGCCTTTTTTAACGCGAACTTCACCCAACAAAGGAAGCTTGCGGTCTTTTTCAACAAGCGTTTTAGATACTATTTTTAACCCTGGGGTATATGCACTAGCCATTATTATGTCCTTTCGTAATCTTAAAGGCCGGGGTAAAGGTCAAGAGCCTTATACCAAGACTTAACAAGCTTAACTCGTTCTGCGTTGTCGGTCGGGAATTTAAAGGGGCGACCGCGAGTGTCAAAAATTAAACCTACAACACCACCGCTGACTTCGCCTTCAAAATCCTTGCCGGGGCCATTACCCATATCGTAGTGACGTTTTGGGTGAATTACAATTTTTGCTGTTTCCCCGACAGCCAGTTTCACAACATTAAGCTCGCCGCCATTTACCGTTCCTTTAAGAACATCGCCGTTCTGTTTGGTTAAAACATAGTCAAGAACAGCCTCGCCTGTTTTCTTTACAATACCGGTCGGTGCAACGCAAGTGCCAAGATAAATCAAACAGTCGCGCTCAAAAACGCTCAAGGCTGCTTCTTCGTGAACCTTTGCCAAAACACCTAGCTGAGGCATCATAAAGATTGAGTCTACAGTCAGCTGGGTTAAGCCTTCAGGCAAAAACGAGTCAATAAGCATCATGGCTGTTTGTTGTCTGCGCGGAGCATGTGATAAAACACCGCCCGAACCTATAAGCATATTTAAATCTTTTAAATTTACTAAGGTTTCCCCGGTCATTGTTTGCTCAAAAACGTCTCCGATGGTTCTTTCTTGCTGAATACCCTTTAAACCAACCGCCAATGAACGGTGCTGATCAAAAGATAAGCGCAGTGCTTCACGGGCGCATGCTTGCTCTACCATTAATTCTTCAAGCAAATATGGTATCGTGGTAGGGCGAATCATCTTATTCTTAACTCTGTTGCGCAAATCCCGTTCGTCCATTTCAAAGGGAACCCATCTCATGATGTTTTCTAAACCGGCTTCTGCAAATACGTTGCTGATTGAATAGCTCATGCCGTAGTTTGCCGAAACGGATTTATTGTAAATTCCTTGGAAAACGCTGAACACGTCTGTGGTTGCGCCGCCAATATCAGCGCCGACGACTGTTAAGCCTTTTTTCCGAGAGATGAGCTGCATGATGTCGCCAACCGCACCGGGAGTAGGCATAATGTCTTCATCGGTCAGTTCCATGAGATGAGGGTAACCCGGAGCGTGGCTCATTACGTGTTCTAGGAATAAATGCTGAATCTTTTGGCGAGTCGGCATTAAATTTTCTGATTCCATAGAAGGGCGTAAATTATCTGTTATATCTAATGCTACTTTGGTGCCAAGAGTTTCTTTTATTTCAGCTTGAGCGTCTTTGTTGCCCGCATAAAGAACCGGCAACTCGTAACCGGCGCCTAATCTGGCCTTGGGGCTTGCTGCCGCAATAATTTCGGCCAAGGCTATGACGTGTGACTTGGTGCCGCCGTCTACACCGCCCGACAAAAGTATCATGTCGGGGCGTAAATGACGTATGCGCTGTATCTTTTGATGGGGTAGGCGACCGTCGTTGGTTGCCAAAACGTCCATGACGATAGCACCTGCACCTAAAGCGGCTCTAGTGGCTGATTCGCCGGACATTGTTTTGACAACTCCGCTGACCATCATCTGAAGACCGCCCCCGGCTGAACTTGTTGAAACGTAGAGATCTACACCCTTTCCGTCTTTTATGGGCTTTATTATAGCTTTTCCGTCATCGGTAAGAATTTGTCTGCCTGCGAGTTCTTGAACCTCTGATACTGCATTCAATACGCCCTGAGTAACGTCTTCTACCGGAGCTTCAACTGTTGTCGGAGCCTCGCCGCGAACAACTAAACGAAAAACGTTATCACGCTTTTCTATTAAAATGGCTTTGGTGGTAGTACTGCCGCAATCTGTTGCCAGAATGCTGGTAATTTCAGTTTTGCTCACTGCTTTCACCTTCCTTAGTTTTTTCCTTTTCGGAGATTTCTAGGTTTTCAATGGATTTTATAAGCATCTCAATTCGGTTTCTGTCACTAAATATAGCTTGTAGTTTTTCCATTTTAACCGGATCAAATATTAATTCTAAAATTGGAGCAAAAACGACTAAGCTTGTATAACCCAAAAAGGATACAGGCTTAGCCATTTCAAGCGCCATAATTACGGGAACGCTCATGTGACGAGCTTTTACGGCAGCAGACACCTTAGAAATGAATTCGTCAAGCTCCGCATCGCTGAACTTGGATGTGTTTTCATTCTTAGGTATTGTCCACATGCCCATTATATTTAGTTCCTACTTTATTAAATGTAACCAATCAGACAACAAAAAGTTGAAACGACCGATCAACAAAGAAATACGACCCATGACAGTAGCTCCGAATGCTGCTCCGAAACTGATCATCAAATACCAAATTCCAACTTTTGCTACGTTGCCGAATACCGGTCCGCGATGCTCTGTGCTGAAAAAGAAATAGAACAAACAGGATACTGTGCCTACAACCAGAACTAAATTTGAGAAACTGCCAAAGTAATCGCCTGAAACGATTAAAGGAACAATGGCCTTTTTTACCTGAGGTATCAAATATTGTTCTGCGGATGTTACTACAGCAATACCGGTAGAAACACCCATAACAAAAGCTACTGTAAAACGGCTAACCCATGAAAGATTTGAAGAAAATCTGAACAACATTAATAAGCCCAACAGACCCGGAATAATCAGAATGTATTCGGGGGTGGCTTCTGCGGCAGTGCCTGAAGCAAAGTAAGTCGGCCAAATCTTTGCCAAAAGATTCGGTTTTAAAACCTGGTGAAATGATATGGTAGATAGGTAGTAACCTGCAGATACACCAACAAATAAATGCTCTGCAAAGCGATAAAATGGATTGTCCTTGATTAGAAAAGTGAAGCAACATAAAGTTATTAATGCGCCCACCCATGTAGTTATTAGTAATGTGGTCATCGTTAGTTTCCTTTACCCTTTTTTCTTTGCTTCGTTGCGTTGCTCTGCAATATAAGCCAAGTTACCGAAAATGATGAAAAGCATGATAACAAGATGAGCTATAGATTGAGGAGTCATGCCCGCACATCCTTTGCCCGGTCGTTCGATTAGTGTTTCATATTCGGCAGCTCCGGGTAAACCTCCGGTCATACCGATCAACTGACCGCTTTGAAGATAAGTGGTAAACCTTGGAATATTAACGGAAGTGCAACCTGCAGCCATAGGGCGTTTATGTTCCCCGGCCATGCTGATAAAAGTTTCAATTCCGCCTGTCCCTGCAGTAAAGCTGATAATCAATCCAACATCGCTCATAGCAAAGCGGCGTCCGTCAGGATTCCTGAATATTGCCATTTCTGCCGTTGAATTGCCGTCTCTGTCTTGCGGATACGGATACATGAAATCGTTGCATAGAGCTTTTACGTGAATAATAGCACCGGTTTTATAACCAAGATTGACGTAGTCTACACCGCGTTCAATAATTGGTTTGCAGCCGGGCGCGAGCTTGCCTTGTGCTTTCATATCTTCATATGTTGACATGTAAGCATTGGCAGCTTCAACTAAAGCAACTTCGGCCATTTCCCCACCGACCGGCCAGTTAGCTCCGCATATCGGTTTCAAATTCCTTCTGAACATGTGAACTAATATAGCAACGGCAGAAGGCTTTAATTCGGGCTCGGAAGCAGGGTCGAAGTCAAAAGAAAGAAAACAACGAGTCCCTTCCGGAAGAGCTTCAGCGTTTTCGATAAACTTATGAAGATTTGCTACCGCTTTGGTAGGTACTACAGGCAATGCAAAAGGAAAGAGTAGGGGTATAATTACTGATAAGGCTACAAACAAAAATACCCAGCGGCGGTCAAGATTTTTTAACTTAATAAATATATTCATTGTTTTTCTCCTTAGCCCTCTCCGCCGAGATGAGAGCGTTCAACACCAAATATGATTTTCATCGATGCTGATATGTAACCTAACATTGCGCCAATAAGGATTGCGCTCTGTGCAGCTGAGCTCGGGTAAGTCATGATCCATTCTTTTATGTCGGCAATGTTTAGATATGGACCGATAACGGGTATGTAAGCCAAAATTTGTGATACAAGGCTGCCGATTGATACATTGCCAAGCATTACTATAAAAGCTGAACCCATAAGTAAACCGGCTTCTTTAGACTTAATTCGGAAGGCTCTGAAAGACGCCGAAGCTACAAAGAAAGCCAAAAGTGAAAACATGGTCGATTGAGCGTTTTTGAATACACCTACGAAAAGTATTTGCTGCATACTGTTAGCGTAGCTCATATTGCGGGTACGGGCTGTGTCAGGAGGTATCATGGCAGATTCTGTGTCAGCAAGTTTTTCGCCCTTGTCGTCAACATATTCAACTTTGATTTTTCCTTCTTTGTCTTTTAAGTTGTCGATGACACGTATAGGACGTGCCGAAACGTTATCTTCACAAAGAACATAATAGATCTCTCCGTTTGTTAAAGGCTTATCAAACATCGGCCAGCTGCCGGTGATAAATCCTAAAAAAGCCATAGAGAGAAAACCGATGATCAAAACTAAGCTGTAACCCCAACCGTCGGCTTTGCGTGAGATTTTTTGAAGATTGATGCGTAAAAGGCTGAATGCGCCTAATACCATAGTAAAGGTCATGATGATTTGAATCCATTTTGGGAGAGTGCTTTCTAAGCTCTTAATAGAAGGTAAGCCCTCGCCGCTGAAAAACGCGACTATCATAATCATCCCGGTAATAAATGTTATTATCAGTGGTAAAGTTCTTTTTAAAAAAATCATTTGGTCTTCCTCATTATTTTAAGTATTGCATAAAGCTCTCTGTTAGCGGAGTAAGACCTTTGCCGAACTCTGTTTCGGATATAGTAACAAGAAGGGTACCAATAACGGTAACCGCAATTATTACTAATTTTAACATGTCTTGGCCTTTGAGAGAGCCCACTTCACGTGGATTCTTTGACAGATAAGCGGAGGCTGCGAATAACTCTTCACCTATCAAAGTGTAGTCACATGCTGCAACAAAAAATGGAATCTGAGAGGGCTCAGCTGTGCCGGCAATTTGAATGGCGCCGACAGAGTTGCCCGTTTCTGCCAAAATCAATGATTCTGCGTAGAAAGTTCCCAAATAAAAACATGCCGCAGGCTTTTCGCGCATCATAATCCCGCCGACACCTGCAACGAAACCAAACTGATCGTCTGTCAGGTAATTGATTCGGTCAGGACGAAAAGCGTCTAAACGACCTTTTTCCAGGTAGGCTTGCTTTACAATTTCTTGAGCCACAGACATAACAAAAGAGCGTGTCATAGGAGCGTAAAAAGCAGCATCATACTCAGCAGTCTTTTTGGCAACATGCCCCATAATAGTTACGCCGGCAATTGTTTGGATGTCGTCCATATCCATTATGCCGGGAATGTACATAACGCCGCGACCCATTTCAGTCGCTCTGCCTACCGCATCTTCTAGTGCAGATAAACCACTGATGCGTCTTATGAATAACTCTTTGCGCTGGGCGTGAAAAGTGAAGTAAGAAACAAATAGCAGAAGTAGAACAATTATGATTAAAACTGTTTTACGTTCTTTGGCAAACCAAGGCTTTGCTTCTGCCGCAGGTTTTGCAGTAAGTTCTTCTGTGGTGCCATGGTCTGAACAACACAAAGCTGCTTCGCCTTGCCGGTGCTCTGTGACTGTTGATTCAACAGTCTGATCAGCCATCAGAAAGGACATGGACAATGCACACAGAATCAGCGCCAATATCGGCACGAAGCTTCTGGGCGGTCGCCGAAAAATACTCATGGAAAGACCTCCATTATAGAATACATTTACAAAATTTATCAGTATAATCAACGTTAGTTTTTAAGTCAATTTTTTAACGTTGATTAACTTAAATACTTTATTAACTGTCGTCGTCTTCGATTCCGTGCTTCTTTAGTTGATGACGGAGTGCAAAACGAGTTAAGCCAAGCATTTGCGCAGCTTTTGATTTTTTATTGTCTGTTTCTTTAAGAACTTCTTGAACTATTCGCTTTTCAACTGAATCTATATATTCTTTGAAACTAAAATTTTCTGATCGCCAAGGAACATCATCATTATAAATTAAAGAACTTTCTTTTAAGTTGCTGCTTATCTTTAGCTCTTCGGGTAAGCTTGCGGGGCGAATCAGATTAGAACTTTCGAGTAGGGTGGCACGCTCAATAATGTTTCTGAGCTCTCTCACATTGCCCGGAAAATCATAATTTTCTATGATTTTGATTGTGTCTTCTCTAAAACCCGAAATGTCTTTTGAAAATTCTTTGCGAAACTCGTCTAAAAAATTCTTTGCCAAAAGAAGAATATCGCTTCTTCTTTCTCTTAAAGGGGGAATTTTGATCGAAAAAATATTAAGCCTGTAAAACAAATCTGCTCTTAAACGACCCTCTTCGATGTTTTTTTCTAAGTCTGCATTTGTTGCGGATATTACACGAACATCCACGTGTATATCGGTCGTGCCGCCAACCCTGCTGAACTTTCGTTCTTGTAAAACGCGTAATAGTTTTACTTGGAGTGACATGTCAAGATCACCGATTTCATCAAGAAAAAGAGTGCCGCTGTTGGCAAGTTCAAAAAGACCTTTTTTCTGCTTTTGTGCATCTGTAAAAGCGCCTTTTTCATGTCCGAAAAGCTCGGATTCAAGCAGTGAACCGCTTACCGCTGCCGCATTCACATCTATAAACGGTTTATCCGCACGATTGCTTTGAAAATGAATCTGACGGGCAACCAACTCTTTGCCTGTACCTGATTCACCTCTTATCAAAACAGTTGTCTTATCCGCTTTTGCAGCAATCGAGATTTCTTCCCGTAAGGACTTCATTTTCTGGTTCTCGCCTATAATTCGAGAAAATTGAGTTTCAAAACGTTCTTGAAAATGATGTAACTGGCTCTTAACAATGTTTGCCTGAATAATCTTATGAACCATTAGATTAACTTCAACCAAATTGTATGGCTTAGGCAAATAATCGTATGCCCCTCGCTTCATAGCTGTTACAGCTGTTTCAACATCTCCGTATGCCGTCATTATAATTATTATTGCCTCAGGCTCAAGTTTGTTCGCTTCGAGTAACAAGTCTAAACCGTTGCTGTCAGGCAATCTTACATCTAAAAATACAATGTCCGCACCGAATCTTTTAAAATGTTCAAGAAATGAACGACCATCTTTAAAATCTTTTACTTCGTAACCTTCGCACTCCAAACCCTCTTTTAATGTCCAGCGAATCATTTCTTCATCGTCAACGATTAGTATTTTTACAGTCATTCTCTCCGCTTCCTTAACTCAAATATCATTACTCTATTTTATATTTAACCAGTTATTCCGGCTCTCTTTACTGCTTCAACTATGTCTGAACGAATTCTTTCTCCCGAACTCTTGAAAAGAGACAAAAAGCATTGATATAAGATTGAGCTTTTGCTACTTTCAAGTCTTCTCAAAATATGACGCTGAATGTCTGTTTCTTGTTCTGAGAAAGAATTAATGACCTCTTTTATGCTGACATCATTGCCAATGTCAAGAAGCGCATCAATAGCATTACGTCGTGTTCGTTTGCTCAAGCCTGATACCATTTCGATAAGAACATTAAGATACTCTGATTTGTTTGTTTCTTTATAAAAAATGTGATTGACAGTTACTTTTACACTGCCGTCCTGGTCTTGTAACAATGGTTCCAAGTTCTTTAAAGCCTCATTGCCACAAAGTTTATAAAGAGCTTTTGAGGCCGAAAGCCTTACGCGCCAATTTGATTCTTTTGTGGAACCTAAAACCACCGGCATCACTTCTTTGCTGCCAATTTCTCCAAAAGCATCTAATATTAAAGCCCTGAATTCAGGGTTCTTTGATTCGGGGAATATATTCTTTAATACCCCTAACATTCTTTCATTTGCTAAAACTTTTACTGTTTCAAGAGCTTCAAACCTGACATTTTCATCTTTATCCGATATCAGCGATAAAAGAACCGGAAGTTTATCATCTAAAAATTCTAAATATCTAAAAGCTACAGCAACTGACCTTCTTGATTCCGGTCTCTCGTGATTCGCGTAGGAAGCTATTTCATCAGGACTGTTCCAGCCCACCAGTTCAAACATTTGCATGGCAGGCATAGATGGTCTTAATACAACAGGTTTCCATTCTCTGAAGTCAAATAAAGGCAATGCCTCATCATGTATCAGCTTATCAACGTGTATTTTTAAATCAAGAGCAGATTCTGCAAGCGCCTCAGCTAAGTATATGGGTTTTCCATACCAAGTCGGGGGGTTAGCAATACCATGCTCTACTCGAATAGCACTACCCATCGAAATACCAACCGATATTTTTACTTTGCTCTCAGATAAAATAGTGTCAGTTCTAAGGGCATATTTAAATTTTGATATTACTTCAAAAGCAACAACTAAAGCTTCAAATAGCGGGTCTGAAACCTTCGCGTTATCATCCGACGAAAACAAATATAGTTTGCTGAGCTGGTTTAAATTATGCGCCGAGAAAGGAAAAGAATACTCGCTTTCTATTATACTTTCTGCTCTTTGAAGCATTCTTAAAAATTTATCGGGAGTTTCTGATAAACTTTCGGGCAGTCTTATTTGAACAACAGCAGCAACGCAATCAAACTTTTTTATATTGCATGCAACCGGTAACTTCTCATGTATGTTTACTCTGAAGCTCAAGTCATCTTCGCTTCCGAAATTCTCTGATTTGAGCCTTTCAGGTAAAACAATGTTAGGTTCGTTTTTTGGGGCCGGCACAGTTGCTGCGACCGATGTAACTGCTTCGATTGGTTTTGCTATTTCAGCCGGTGCAATTGTTACAGGTTCTGAAGGAGTTTCAACAACAGAAGACATTGTTTCTTCGGTCGGGAAAAACACCTCGCTGCTTGGCGCCTGTTCAAAAGTTTCTGCTTTCAACACAGTTTCTGCGGGAGGAGATATAACGGTAGGGGAAGTTTCAATTGTTTCGTTTAATTTTGATGCCTTTTCTTCTGCGTCAGATGTTCGCGCAGTTTCATCAGAAAGAAAGCCCTCTTCTTCTTCATGGTCGTCAAGTGAGAACATCACGAAAACCAGAAGAAAAATTACTACGAGTACTACTGTTATTATCAATACATTCATTTGTTATCCTTTTTCCTGCTGAAGAGCGATAAACCGGTTGTCAGCTTTTGTATCCAAGGCGAGATACCCATTGCTCGTTCTGTCTCCAGTTTTCTCTTACTTTAACCCACAACTCTAGAAAAATATCACGTTCCAGCATTTCATTCAACTTTTGTCTTGCTACAGAGCCAAGATTTTTGATGCCCTCTCCGTTTTTGCCTATGATTATTTTTTTGTGAGCTTCTTTTTCAACATACAGAGTCGCCGAAATATAGGTCTTGCCATTCTCGCGCTCTTTAAATTCATCAACCTGAACAGCTACAGAATGGGGCACCTCTTGATGGTAAGTCTTAAGTATGGCCTCTCTGACGATCTCTTCGGCGATTTCTCGTTCTGACTGATTTGTGTAATAATCGGGGTCAAAGGCGAAAGGCCCGCTAATAAGTATTTTCTTCAGCTTATTAATTATTTTGAGATGTCCTTTTTTCTTCTTTGAAGATACCACAAATATTTCTTTAAATGGATAAAGCTCTTTATAGGTTTCTTTTGCTTGATTTATAGTGTTCTCATCAACCAAATCAGACTTATTTAAAACCAAAAAGATATCTGTGTCACTGTTAGGGTTAAGCTGAGACAAATATTCCTTATCAGATTCAGGCATTAAATCAGACAAGTCAGCCAAATAAAGACCCCCTTGCAGTCCATTTAAAGTTGCCGCTATCTCATCGTTCATATATTTATCTAACTTATTTTTTATGTTGTGAAGACCGGGAGTATCGCAAAACACCATTTGACAGTCGTCAACAGTAAGTATTCCGAGTATTCTTTTTCTTGTTGTCTGGGGTTTTTTCGAAACGATTGAAACCTTTTCGCCTACGAGTA
>Ga0172377_10005639_pt1 | contig 12884 bp, 12 predicted proteins | sample Pumphouse3metaG_FD_119749 | JGI IMG/M metagenome (GOLD analysis project Ga0172377, IMG submission 119749) | Leachate microbial communities from a municipal landfill in Southern Ontario, Canada - Pumphouse #3 metaG | ecosystem: Engineered > Solid waste > Landfill > Unclassified | place: Canada... | reverse complement strand
CTAATGAGCAAACTCAGGTAACTAAGCTAATTTTCAAACCGGGTACGCCTTTGCCTGATAAAAATTCAAAAGGATATATATCGAATCAATCGCCATGTGATTATTTTAGACCTGATCGAGCGTGCGAGAAATTAAGTGAAAAAACATATTCAGTTGTTGAGCGAGAAGCCAAAATATCTTTACATATAAATGATGAAGTTGATGATGTGCTGGCCGGCAGTAACGTTTGTTTCGTTTATTCCGTCAAGCCATTTTCGAGCGATAGTACTGAAGATTATTACTATCATTCTAATGTCATTTGTCATACAGTATATAAAAAACCAAAGTTTCAAGTTTGGGGTGGTGATTTATTGGTTGGGCGTGAATTTGGGTTAAATAAAGTCGGTGATTTGGATTATACGGGTAATATTAGTACTAGCACATCAGTTAAATCTGGTCGCATGTATGGCAGCTGGGCAGAGTATGGAATATTGCCAACTGGTACAGTTACGGGTATGGGCTCGGGGGCGGCGTACGCTAACAGTCAAGGACTTGATAGCTATAGCATCTGTAATCGCAATAGATTAACCTTTACGAATTCTTTATTAATAGGGACTAACTTCGCATGCAGCAATAACTCGGAGATAGGAAAATTTCAGACTAATCAGTCTATCCCTGATATAAAATTAGGGTTTCCAACCGAGGCGGCTAATGTTTTAGCATCGGGTTCGCTTGATTTAACTAATATTAATACCGGAATATATAAAACTACTGCAACAAGCCTAGATGTAAATGGTGGTTCGATTGGGCTTGGTAAATGGATGGTAATATATGCGCCAAATGCTAAAGTTACGATAAGGGGTGATATAAATTATTTTAATGGTACGATCAGTAATTCAAGCCAAATACCTCAGGTTGTAATTATTGCGGGTAGTATAGATATATCAAGCAATGTTAAAAATATTGATTCTTGGCTTATTACTAAAGGTGATTTAGTAACTTGTTCAGAGCATACTACAGGAAACCTATCTACTAAGATGTGTGAAAATCAGCTTAAAATTAATGGTCCAGTCATGGCTAAGAAGATATTACTAAGACGAACTTTTGGTTCGCGTGTAGGCACTGATAGTGGTGAGCCTGCAGAGATCTTTAACTTGAGAGCTGATGCATATATATGGGCTTCAAATAGGGCAAAGGATGCCGGTAATATACAAACAGTTTATAATGTAGAACTTCCTCCCAGGTTTTAATGTTTTGTAATATTTGTTTATAATTCTTGTTGCTTTTAACGTTAACGTTAATGTATAATGATAAGCAATATGATATCACTAAAAGGAATGGGCGACTTTTTTGCATTAGATATAGGAACCAACGCAGTTCGTGTGGTTCAGCTATCGGCTAATGGGCATGACAGTTGGAGCCTACAGCATTACGGCTACGCACCAATAGATAAAAAAACAATGAGCAGCGATTCTTCTGAGGGTGCGCGTAGACTAGGCGAGGTGATTATGACTGCCGTTGGTCAAAGTGGAATAAAAGAAAAAAATGTTGTTATTGGTATGCCTTCCAGCAAAACCTTTAATACGGTGGTTGATATCCCCAATATGGATGAGGCTGAATTGCGAAGCACTATTAAATATCAAGTTGATCAATTTATACCTATGCCAATTAATGAAGCCAAGGTTGATTGGGCTTTGCTTGGTCAATCTTTTCATGATCCAAAACAGCAAGAAGTTTTACTTTCAAGCACGTCAAATAAATATGCAGAAGAGCGTCTTGAATTTATCGAGCAACTTGGGTTCAATGTATTAGCAGCAGAGCCAGACCCTATTGCAATGGTGCGCTCGATTTTAATCCCCGGAATAAATGATGCAAGATTAGTTATTGATGTTGGTGAAGTTTCTACTGACTTAGCTATTACGTTTAATGATTGCCCAAGGTTAATTCGCAATATTCCAATTGGATTAGGATCAATAATAAAGGCAGCATCACAAAACCTTAATATTCAGGAAGACCAGGCGCGACAATTTATAATAAAATTTGGATTAGCGCCCGATAGATTAGAGGGTCAAGTTTATAGGGCTGTTGAAGGTGTTCTTGATAATTTTGCTACCGAGCTGATTAAATCGATAAAGTTTTTTCAAACTCGTTATCCAAATATTTCGGTTGGAGGCATTTTTCTCTCTGGCTTCTCGGCTGTTATGCCTAAATTCGGAGATTATATTACATTAAAGACCGGCATACGATCAAGTGTTGCTGATCCGTGGCGAAAAGTGAAAGTTCCGCAAGCTTATCGGCAACAGCTTTCATCAGTTGCTTGTGAATTCACGACAGTTTTGGGACTAGCTGAACGGAGAAATTCGAAATGATTGAAATAAATCTTGTACCCGATATTAAGCAAGAATTAATAAAGACTCAACGAATGCGATTGATGGTTATTTCAACGTCATCTTTTATTGGTATAGCTTCGGTTATTATAGTAATCTTGCTGGCATTCTATGTATTTGCCGTGCAAAGCATTAGAAATAATGTGGTTGATGGGCAAATAACTGCCGGAAATAAAACCTTGAGTGAAGTTAAGGATTTGTCAAAAATGTTAACAATACAAAATCAATTAACAAAGATACCGAATATTAACAGTAGCAAAAAAATTGACTCGCGATCGTTCGAGCTACTGAAAAAGATTATCCCCCCAACTCCAAACGATATTCAAGTGTCGAAGTTTACCGTAAATTCAATCGATAAGACAGTATCAATCGAGGGACAGGCATATAATAGCTATGCTGCAGTTGAAGTTTTTAAGAAAACAGTTGGCGGGGCTGCTGTAAAATATACAGATAGCGACGGTGAATCTCATCAAGACATCCTTGCTTCTGATATTATCGTTAGCGATGCGAGCTATGGTAAAGATTCCTCTGGTATAAAAGTTCTTCGTTTTAATCTTAGCTTTAATTATGTAGAGGAACTATTTTCGCCAGAATCAAAAAATGTATCTATATCTATAACTAATAACGGAAATGCAACTGATTCATATCTTGGCGTGCCAAATAGCGTTTTTACACAGAGAGCAGATGATTTAAAGGAGGGTGAGTAATATGCAGAATAAACCAACTGCCATTCGTAAACGTACTCAAATTGCAAATACGAATCGTTTAATGTTTATTTGGGTTGCCGGTATATCTGCTATTTTTGGATTTGCCCTAGTTGCTTCATTGTTTTTAGTGCAAATGCTCGGCTTTAATGAGCGAGTACTTCAGGAAAAGGCCAAGACTGTATCGACATTAAAAACGAATAATAATAACATCAAAGATCTAGAGTCTCAGATAAGAGCTTTGGACGCGAATCAATCCTTATCAGATATCAAGGCAAATCCTGACAATAAGGCAGTGCAAGTAGTTTTAGATGCTTTACCATCAGAAGCGAATTCATTAGCCTTGGGCGCCTCTATTCAAAAAGTCTTACTCGCTAATATAAAAGGTCTCGAGCTGGATTCGCTTGAGGTGAGCTCGGCGGATGGAAGTAACGCGTCAGATCTATCGGTCTCTACAGATGAAGGCGATACCGCTTCAGATAATAAGATTGCTTTTAGTTTTAGTGTCATCGGAGATGAAACTGCACTAACGCAAGCTTTGATCAATCTTGAAAAATCGATTAGGACTATAGACATAGTTTCATTGACTGTTACTGGCGATGAGAAAGATCAACTCACTATGATGGTTCAAGCAAGAGCTTATTACGAGCCAGCTAAAGTAGTTGAATTAAAGGATAAAACGGTAAAATAATGAAAAAATCAGATATAGCAATGATAATTTTAATATCGTCTATAAGCGTAATATTAGCGTTCTTTGTTGCGAGATCGATATTTGGTGATGTATATAATGGCACTGCTAAAGTCAAAACAATTGATAAAATAGAGCCTTCTATCATAGATCCTAGTGGTGATATATTTAATAAGAATGCTATTAATCCGGCCGTACAAGTTCAAATTGACGGAACTAAATAGGTATATTTAATTATGCCATTGCTTACTAGCGACACACAAAATAAGCTAACCGAACTTCTCGTCAGCGAAGGATTGGTTAGTCGGGATGTAGTAGAAGATATTAAGCATCTTGCCGCAAAAGAAGGCAAGCCTTTTCTTGGTATGTTATCTGAAAAATCTATAGTCGATAGTGAATTAATCACGCATGCGATCGCCCACGTGTCGGGAGTTCCCTATGTTAATTTAGCAAATAGTATAATTGATCAAAGTATATTGAGTCTATTGCCCGAAGATATTGCCGAAAGGTTTATGGCTGTTCCGCTTGCCGAGATTCAAAATCGGCTTGCAGTTGCTATGATAGACGCTAACAATATACAAGCAGTTGATTATTTAGCGAATCGTATAGAGCGACCATTAACTGTATTTATGGCTTCTGAAGATGGTGTACGTCACGTTCTTAGTCAATATAAGACTGACTTGTCTAGCGTCGATGAAGCGGCTGAAGTTAGTCGTATGGAGGCTGCTCAAGATTCAAACAAAGAAATAAAAACAATTGTACAAGATTCTCCAATTAGCAAAGCTCTGAGTACTATATTGGAATACGCATTAAAATCTCGTGCAAGTGATGTACATATTGAACCTCTAGAAAATGGATTAAAAATAAGGTGTCGCGTTGATGGCATGCTTCGCGAAATTATGCAATTACCAAAGAGTATCGAGCCAGCACTAGTTAGCCGAATAAAAATTTTATCCAATCTTAAGATTGATGAACATCGTACTCCTCAGGATGGACAATTCACGGTAAAAGTTGCTGGAAAAGAGGTGGATCTTCGTATTGCAATTAGTCCGGTTATTTGGGGCGAACAGGTTGTCATTCGTTTGCTTGATAAATCTGGTAATTCATTTGATCTCGAAGAGATGGGTTATGCGGGTCGTGCCTTGAGAGCTATTAGAAAAGGTATCAAACGGCCGAACGGAATGGTGCTTACTTCAGGACCTACTGGTAGCGGTAAGACAACTAGTTTGTATGCTTTGATTAAAGAAATAAAAGATAATAGCGTTAATATAGTAACACTAGAGGATCCAGTTGAATACAAGATGGACGGAGTTAACCAGATTCAAGTTAATTCTGATGTCGGTTTAACTTTTGCTAGTGGTTTGCGCTCTATTTTGCGTCAAGATCCAGACGTAGTAATGGTTGGTGAGATTCGAGATAGCGAAACGGCAAATCTAGCCGTTCAGGCTGCCTTGACTGGACACTTGGTATTTAGTACTTTGCATACCAACAGCGCGGCGGGTGTGCTACCTAGACTGCTTGATATGGGCATTGAGCCATTTTTAATTGCCAGTACCGTTAATACTATTATTGGTCAACGGCTAGTTCGAAGAGTCGCCAAAAAACGTGAATCTTATCAGTCAAGTGCTATAGAAACCCAAAATATTGCATCTACAATCGGTCATTTGCTGCCAAAGACACAGGCTGATGTAATTAGAGTTTCTCAAGATTTGGGATACAAAGACTTGCCACTAATGGGTCAAAGCGCTTATACTCTAGTTAAGGGCATTGATAGCTTGCAGACTCCTCGTGGCTATAGTGGACGAGAAGGACTATATGAAGTTATGGATGTTGACGAAAGTATTCAGGACTTGATCGTAAAAAGAGCTACAAGTGCAGAAATTCAAAAGAGGGCTCAATTAAACGGAATGGTTACGATGAGGCAGGATGGATATATGAAAGTCTTGCAGGGAATGACTACTATAGAAGAAGTTAATAGGGTAACATCAGATACAGCTTAAGAAAAGGGTGGAAAATATAATGAATAATCAAGAACTAAAAATAGAAATACTACTTGAAGAAGTTATTCGCAAGAAAGCGTCCGACTTGCACCTTCAGGTTTCATTGCCTCCAATGATTAGAGTTGACGGCTCGCTTTTGCCGATATTAGGTATTAATCCTTTAAGTGAGCAAACGGTTGAGTCTCTGATTTTTGCGATACTAGATCAAGATCAGCGACAGATATTATTAAAGGATAAAGAGTTTGATTTTAGCTTCGCGTTCGGAACATTAGGTCGTTTTCGTGTAAATGCTTATCATGAGCGTGGTAATCTTGCTGCTGCCTTAAGGCTGATTCCTAACGAGATAAAAACCGCGACAGAATTGGGCTTGCCTAATGTTGTTATGAATTTTGCTGATTATCCACGTGGGCTTGTTTTAATTACCGGGCCAACTGGTAGTGGTAAATCAACTACTTTAGCGGCGTTAGTTGATAAGATAAATAGCGAGCGATCTCAGCACATAATAACCATCGAAGATCCAATTGAGTTTACACATAAATCAAAAAAATCCGTAATCGTTCAACGTGAAGTTCACTATGATACGTATAGTTTTAGTGCGGCGCTTCGCTCAAGTTTACGCCAAGATCCTGATGTTGTCTTGATTGGTGAGATGCGCGACCTAGAGACAATTAGTGCGGCTATTACGATTGCTGAAACGGGTCACTTGGTATTTGCGACATTACACACCAATAGCGCCGCTCAGTCGATTGATCGTATGATTGATGTATTTCCACCACATCAACAGCCACAAATTCGTGCTCAATTATCTAATATCTTGATGGCAATTTGTTCGCAGCGTCTTATTCCGGCTATTGGTGGTGGTCGAGTAGCTGCGGCTGAGATTTTGATTACCAATCCAGCTGTACGAAATATCATTCGAGAGGGTAAAGCACATCAACTTGATGCTGTTATTCAGACTGGTGCTGATCAGGGTATGCAAACAATGGACAGGACGCTTGTTAACATGGTTCAAAGCGGTACAATAACATACGATAATGCTTATGAAGTTGCCGTTGATCTAGTTGAATTCGAGAGATTAATGAGAGGCTGATAAATGAAAAAGTTTACATACGAGGCTCGAGATCAATCTACTAACAAGATTACAAAGTCAGAAATACAAGCTGATTCTGAAAGCTCTGCCGTAAAGTTGCTTGTAGGTCAAGGTTTTACTCCTTTAAACATAAAAGAGATTGAAGACAGTAATAATATTATTACTCAGTTAACTAACAGAATAACAACAAAAGATAGGATTGTGTTTACTCGTCAGTTAGCTACTTTGATTGGAGCTGGTTTGCCATTATCTCAAAGCTTAAGCACTGTTGCTGAACAGACACAAAATAAGAAGCTTCAATCAGTTATCGAGGATATTACAGTTTCCGTTGAGGGTGGAAAAACGTTATCATCTTCTTTTTCTAAATATCCTGATATTTTTGACGCTGTTTTTCTGGCGCTTATCGAAGCTGGTGAGCTTTCTGGCACATTAGATGATGCACTAAAAAGGATTGCAAACCAACAGGAAAAAGATGCTGCAATGATGAGTAAGATAAAAGGTGCTTTAACTTATCCAATTATAGTTTTGCTTGTTATATTTGGAGTATTGGCTTTCATGTTATTTACAGTTGTTCCTCAGGTAGAAAAACTTTACCATGATTTAAAGAAGGTCTTACCATTTATTACACAGATAATGGTTGATATGGCGAATTTTTTCATGAATTTTTGGTGGCTAGTTGTTATTGTAATGATTGTTTTGAGCTACTTTTTTGTTCAATATTTAAAAACCAACTCTGGAAGGAGAATGTCGGATGTTCTTAAATTGAATATACCGATTTTTGGTATTATGTTTAGAAAATTATATATGGCAAGGTTTATGAGAACTGGTCAGACCCTTTTGAGTACTGGAGTTAGTATGTTGGATATGCTAAAGATATCTGGTGAGTCGGTTAACAATGTTCTCGTCAAAGAGAGTATACTAAGAGCGGCCGAAAAAGTTAAGGGCGGAAAGGCCTTGTCTACGTCACTTCAGTCCGAGGACTATATCTTACTATTAGTTCCGCAAATGATAAAGATTGGTGAGCAATCTGGGCGCATTGACGAGATGATGTCAAAAGCGGCTTCGGTTTACGAGGATGAGCTTGACGAACAAGTTAGAACAATATCAACAGCGATCGAGCCTATCTTGATGGTCGTACTTGCCGTTGTTGCCGGTGGAATGGTTGCTGCCATATTGCTGCCGATATATAGTTTAATCAATGTCATGTAATTAATAAACTATAGACATTGTTAAGGGTATAGAGTATTATAAACATAAATGGAATTTATATTTAAAAAGATAATTTTAGAAGGAGTGGAAAGAAGATATGAGTAACTGTAAAAAAGAAAAAGGCTTTACGATCATAGAGGTTGTGTTAGTTCTGGCAATTGCTGGGCTAATATTTTTAATGGTATTTATTGCATTACCCGCACTTCAGCGTAGCCAACGCGATACCCAGCGCAAGAACGATCTTGCCAGGCTCAACACTGCATTAACTAGCTATCAGTCAAACAATAAGGGTAAGTTGCCAAGTGCCTCGACGGCAGGTACAGAGAACGAAGCATGGGCTAAATCTCTTAAAAATTATGTAACAAATGGTACAGACGATAACTTTAATGATCCAAGTAGTGGAGCTGCCTATGTTATTAATCATAATACAGCTAAGCCAGATACTATGGAATTCAGCACGACCAATCCAACTATCCAAGCAGTCGTTGGCGCAACTTGTGATGGAGAAGATGTAACCCTTGAACAGGGTGGTCGTAAAGTCGCTTTCCTTATGAAGCTTGAGGGTAACGGAACTGCTTGCGTAAATAATTAATTTAGCTTAGTCTAATTTATGTTTAAAATCCTCACTTTTGAAGTGGGGATTTTTATTTTACTAGAATGTTTGTTATTATTAAGCTTATGAATATACTTTTTTTACTGGGCTTAATATTAATAGGTTTGTGCATGGGCAGTTTTGCCTGCGCTTCGGTCTGGAGACTGCGAGCATTTCAATTAGTTGAGGATGTGAAAGCGGGTGATATAACCAAACTCGAGAAGGCTGAGTTATCGCGTTTGAAAAAACTAACTAATCCGTCCTTGATTAAGGACCGTTCAATGTGCCTAGATTGTTCATATAGGCTTCAGTGGTATGATATGATACCTTTGGTCAGCTGGTTTTTGCTGAAGGGTAAATGTCGTAAATGTCATAAGAAGATTGGGTTTCTTGAGCCATTAGTCGAAATTGGTGTTTCATTATTTTTTGTTCTATCTTATGTTTTTTGGCCATATCCTATTGATGATTTTTTGAATATTATGAGACTTTTTGTTTGGATGTCGGCTGGAGTAGGTTTGGCAATTATATTTGTGTATGATTTAAAATGGTATTTAATACCAGACAAGATAAATTTTACAGTGATTGGAATTGGGCTAGTAAATGTTATTATTTCATTAATTATTTCTAATGATAAATATACCTTGTTATTTAACATTGCGGGTTCGGTCTTTATACTTAGTGGTCTTTATTATTTAATCTATATTTTTTCAAAAGGAAAATGGATAGGTTTTGGTGACGTAAAATTAGGATTAGGATTGTCGCTATTACTTGTTGACTGGAAGTTTGCCTTTATTGCCTTATTTTCTGCTAATCTAATAGGAAGTTTAATAACGATACCCGCTATGGCAATTGGTAAACTTAAACGTAGCTCGCATGTGCCATTTGGGCCTTTGTTGATTTGTGGGCTTGTGATTGCTGGACTTTTTGGAAAATATATAGTTGATATCTATCAAACTTTGATTTTCATATAATATAAGTTATTCGCTTATGTTATAATCATATACAAATGAAGTATCGAAAAAAAGCACTCGGCTTTACTATTATTGAAATAATGTTATTCTTGGCTATTACTAGTGTGCTGACTGCCGGTCTATTTGTGGGTGTGGGTACTTCTATAAATTCACAAAGATATCATGATAGTGTTAACTCTTTACGATCTATCATTCAAGAGCAATATTCGAATGTGGCGAATGTTAGCAATAGCAGGAGTCAGAAATGGAAATGTAGTGATATAGACGGTATTCAAGAAGGCCTAGGAGGTGAATTTGTTGGTCAGTCTGACTGTGTCGTAATAGGCAAGTTAATCACGACTGATGCCAGTAATGATAGCGCATTAATGATAAAAACTATTGTGGGTTATCCGATAAACGAGGCTTCGTATTTTAGCAGTAATGATTTAGTAACTCTAAAAGATCGTTATAAACTTAAAATATCTCCGATTAAGGCTCAAACAGAGGAATATAGTATGGAATGGGATAATTATCTTACGGAACAAAGTGGTAAAAGTGCATCTAATTTTTCTATATTTATATTTCGATCGCCTAGTACGGGGAGTATAAAAACGCTCATTAATTCAAAAAAAGTTGTTGATAATATTTATGATTTGGTTAATTCTACATCGCTTGCAGAAGGTTTATCGATGTGTGTAAATGCAAGGGGTTTTGTGACGGGCGAAAAAATGTCAGTTGTATTGAATCCGAATGCGTCCAATGCTAATGATATCGAGACGAAAGGGTCTGACAGCGGATGCAAGTAGTCAATAATCGAAGCCGAGGAGATACTCTTATAGAGGCTTTATTTGCTATAACGGTATTTAGTTTAATTGCAGTCAGTAGTATATCGATTATGAATCAAGGATCTGCAACAGAACAAAGAGCGCTTGAAATTTCTCTCGTAAGGCAGCAAATAGACGGTCAGGCTGAAACTTTGAGGTTCTTGAATTCTTCGTACGTTTCAGCTTATAGACTAGGCATGACCAACGTTAATATGTATGAAGAAAATACGCCAGCTAGTCAATGGTTTAAAATAAAGTCTTATCTCAAAACTTCCGATGGTTTATCTGACTTTGATGATACTGCGAAGTGTCCAAAGAAAAATAGTGCCAGTTTATCTAAAAGTTTCGTGCTGAATACAAAAACGGCGGCTATTGTAGCTAATAAATTTGAGGATCCTCAGACATATCCTCAAGTTCGCTATACTGGAAATGAAGTATATTCGTCAGAGGGCTTGTGGATTGAAGCGATAAATCCAGTCGTCAATACATCTAACCATCAAAGTAATGCAAGCTATATAGATTTTTACATAAGCACGTGCTGGGATAGTCCCGGTCAATCAGTTCCGATAAAGTTAAGAACTCTTGTGAGGTTGTATGAACCGCGCGGTTAAAGGGTTTACTATAGTTGAGTTAATGCTTGCGATGGGATTTGTTGCTTCTCTTTTGATTGCAATTTCTGTGACTACGATTCAAATTAGTAATATCTATAATCGTGGAGTAACTTTAAAAGACGTAAATCAATCTGGTGTTGCTATCGCCGATGAGCTGCAGAGAAATATAAAAGAAAGTACTTCATTTAGTATAAAAGCTGGTCAAGGACATTATGTCAATCAAGGCGATGATAAAGGCGGTCGTTTATGTTTGGGAAATTATAGCTACATCTGGAATTATGGTACTTCGCTCGATAATGTGAATAATTTATCAAATAAGTATAGTGAAATTTCACAAAATTACAGTAATCCGATACGAATAATTAAAGTTGCTGATCCGGATAATAGTTATTGTCTCGACATGTCGGAACCGATTTATTATGATAAAACGACAGAGTTACTGAATGGCGGACAGCATGACCTTGCTTTGCACGGGTTTAGTATTTCCATGTCAGATAGTGCAGTTGATTTTAAAACCGGTCAAGCCCTGTATAATATTAGTTTTATTATTGGAACTAACGACAAGAGTGCTTTTATAAAAGATAGCGCAACCTGTTTACCTCCAACGGCGGCAAATTCAGACCCGTCATATTGCTATATTAATGATTTCAATATTGTGGCGCGTTCGGGTAATGTGATTAAATAACAGCTTAAGGAGAATATTATATGTATAAGGATTTCGCAGGTTTTGATAAAAAGCAAAGTGGTGCAGTTTCGTTAATTATGGTTATATTTTCTGCGTTACTTATTACTATAATTGTCGTTAGTTTTACTAGGATTATGATAAAGGATCAACAGCAGGCTAATTCAAACGATCTTTCTCAGAGCGCTTATGATGCAGCGCAGGCAGGGGTTGAGGATGCAAAAAGGGCCTTGTTGCGGTATCAGAATATCTGCAAGAGTGGCGGTGACTGCACGAAGGCTGCAGAATATTTTAACTCGAAATGCAATGATTCAATTAAAACTTTAAGCGATATTTCAAAGACAGATTCTGATAGTGAGATAAAAGTAAAAACTGGTACTAGTGGCAATAGCTTAGATCAGGCTTATACCTGTGTTAAAGTTGCATTAAATACATCTGATTATCTTGGTGATTTGTCTAATAATGAATCGGACATTATAGAATTAAGCAGTACTAAACCGTTCAATGCTATTAAAATTGAATGGTTTAGCTCTAAGGATTTAAGTCTTGATGATAAAAATACTACAGATTTGCTTGATCCGTTAAATAATGTATCTGGTGACAATAAGACTCCATTAATCAAGCAAGACGAATGGCCGCTATCTAGACCACCTATGATGCGGGCTCAACTAATTGAGTTTAGTCCTAACTCAAATTTATCATCTCTTGACCACGCGGTGTCGGGGGGTAGTGGGGCTAGCACTTTATTTCTTTATCCTGTATCTAGTGGAAATAGTGCACTATCTTTTGCAAATGATAATTTACGGAGAAGCGAAGCCAAATCTACGCCAAGCGCACCTTATCCAGTAAAATGTTCAAAAAACCTTGATGTCGAAAATTATGCATGCAATATCAAGTTGGATATGCCCGAGACTATTACCGGATCGGACGGAACTGTATATCTTAGGTTGAGCGCCTTATATAACAGAGCCCAATATAGAATAACACTATTATCTGAAGACACTTTAAATCCGCCTAAGTTCAATGGAGTACAGCCAGAAATAGACTCTACTGGAAGAACTAATGAGATTTATAGGCGTGTAAAGACTAGGGTAGAGATGACTGATATCAACTTCCCATATCCGGACGGAGCAATAGACACCACTGATAGTCTTTGCAAAGATTTCTT
>Ga0172377_10005638_pt1 | contig 12884 bp, 11 predicted proteins | sample Pumphouse3metaG_FD_119749 | JGI IMG/M metagenome (GOLD analysis project Ga0172377, IMG submission 119749) | Leachate microbial communities from a municipal landfill in Southern Ontario, Canada - Pumphouse #3 metaG | ecosystem: Engineered > Solid waste > Landfill > Unclassified | place: Canada... | reverse complement strand
TTTCTTCGCCCGAACAGTTTATTTGTACTTGTGAAGACGATTTCTTTGTTTATTGCAACAAAGGCAGCTCCGAAAATAAATTTCTTTATGTTTTTCCCAAAATCCGCCTGAGCACCGGTGATTCTCCCGAAATGACGCAGAAAGTGAATTTAAGGGCCAAAAACAACTTTATTGCGCAAATGAAGGCAGAAGATGCTGTTGATTTTGTAAAAATAGAAGGAAACAGAATTAAAGTCAGCCCTTTGTATTTTGACAAAGAACAAGCCTGGTCTTTTGAACAAACGAGCCTGCAACTTAATTTGCCCGAAAGTTGTGTACTTTACGTACCAGGGAAAAAGGGTAAATGGCAGGAATTAAAACATAACCGTGGCGCTTTTTATCCTTACGTGGGCTACGCCAACGAGCATAAAGGCTTTATAATCAACAATTCTTTTTGAATTAATTCAATAAGTTTTAGATAAAGAAATCCTCCGGAAATTGTTTTAGCTTCCGGAGGATTTTTTATAAATATCCCTTTTTTCTCAGTATTACAAAGCTATTGTAAGAATAGGAAAACTATTCGTTAAGGAGCTTGTCAATAAGCCTTGGATAATGGAAGTATTCCAGTTCATGTATCCTCTGCGCCAGCTCCTTAGTAGTATCCGAAGCCAATACCGGACAAGAAGCCTGAAAAATAATGGCACCCTGATCGTAATGTTCATTTACGTAATGGATGGTAATTCCGGATTCCTTTTCGCCTGCCTGTATAACTGCTTCGTGTACGCGGTCGCCGTACATGCCTTTGCCTCCGAATTTGGGCAGCAGGGCAGGATGAATATTAATTATTTTATTTGGATAGGCTCGGATGATTTCCTTGGGAATAATTTGAAGATAGCCTGCAAGAACAATAAAACTCACTTGTTTATCTTGCAGGAGTTTCAATATGTGACCCTCTTCCATTTCTGTTTTTTCAAAGGCGAATGAAGCGATTTTCAGCTTTTGTCCCCTTTCGAGCACGTAGGCATTTTTTTTGTTGGAAAGGAATAAAACTATTTCCACATCTGCCCGTCCGGCAAAATAATGGACTATATTTTCGGCGTTTGAACCGGAGCCTGAGGCAAAAATTGCCAGACGATGCTTTTTGAGGATTGTCATAAAGTTTTGATATTCAATGAATAATTAAAATGTGAATAGGGTTTTTAGAATATTTACAGCACAAAATTAGTGTTTGTTTGAAATATTTCATTCCTTTGTCGTCTCAATTTTTTTTGAGATAAACCTATTTATTCACTAAAAAATTAACTGTTATGTCTGAAACTGCAGATAAAGTTAAATCGATTATTGCGGAAAAATTGGGCATTGAGCTTTCGCAAGTTACCCCTGCTGCAAGCTTTACCAATGATCTTGGTGCTGACTCTCTGGACACCGTGGAGCTCATTATGAGTTTCGAGTCTGAATTTGGCATTAGTATTCCTGATGAAGAAGCTGAAAAGATTTCGACGGTCAGTGATGCAATCGATTATGTTGAAAAAACTCTGAACAAATAATTCCGTACAGGAGTTCCCGGTACTTTAGAGGAATACCGAGTACGGAACTTCTTGAACAATTCCCAAATAAATGGAATTAAAAAGAGTTGTCGTAACAGGCCTTGGAGCTATTACCCCTTTGGGCAATTCCGTTTCAGATTACTGGGCGGGATTAGTCAACGGAGTAAGCGGTTCCGGGCCTATTTCACGTTTTGACACCAGGCATTTTAAAACAAAATTTGCCTGCGAGGTAAAAAATTACAATTCCGAAGATTTTTTCGATCGTAAGGAAATACGCAAATACGATCTTTTTGCCCAATATGCCATAATCGCAGCAAAAGAAGCCATTTCCGATTCTTGCCTGATACCGGAGAAGGAGGATTTAGATAGAATCGGGGTAATCTGGGGTGCCGGTATCGGCGGTATTCAGAGTTTTGAGAACGAAGTGGCCGGTTTTGCCACCGGAGACGGGAAACCCAGATTCAGTCCTTTTTTTGTTCCCCGAATGATTGCCGATCTGTCGGCAGGACATATTTCAATTATGTACGGCTTCAGGGGGCCTAATTATTGTACTGTATCTGCCTGCGCCTCTTCGAATAATGCTTTCTTTGACGCTTTTAATTACATCCGTTTGGGTAAAGCAAACATTATAGTTTGCGGAGGTTCCGAAGCGGCCATTACTCCATGTGGAGTGGGCGGTTTCAATGCTATGCGCGCTATCTCTACCCGCAACGACGAATACGCAACAGCCAGCAGGCCTTTCAGCAAAAGCCGCGATGGTTTTGTTCTGGGCGAGGGCGGTGGTTGTCTGATCTTCGAAGAGCTGGAGCACGCTCTGGCCCGAAACGCTCCCATTTACGCCGAAGTAGCCGGTTGCGGTTTATCGGCGGATGCTTATCACATCACCGCTCCACATCCGGACGGGCTGGGCGCAATAAAGGTAATGCTAAATACACTGGAGGATGCCAATATGCATCCCGAAGATATTGATTACATCAATGTTCACGGCACATCCACTCCTTTGGGAGATCTTGCCGAAGTTAAGGCCATCAAGAAGATATTTGGTGAACATGCCTATAAATTAAACGTCAGCTCCACCAAATCCATGACCGGACACCTATTGGGTGCAGCCGGAGCTATAGAATCCATAGCCTGCGTTAAGGCTATTCAGGAGGGCATAATTCCTCCAACCATCAATTTTACGGAAGAAGACAAAGATCCCGAAATTGATTACGATATTAATTTTACTTTTGGAAAAGCCTATAAACGTCAAGTACGTGCGGCTTTGTCCAACACTTTTGGATTCGGCGGGCACAATGCCAGCATTATTTTCAGGAAGTGGAACAGAGACGATTAATTATTCCGGTTTTTTTCAGTAAGGCTTTTTATAAAAAGAAAAACAGGGAATCCTATGCTGTATTTAAAAAGATCCTTGGATATTATCCACGTAATCTGGATTTGTACGAATTGGCATTAAGACACAAATCGGCTTCGGCCAGAGGACAGGATGGAGTCTTACTCAATAACGAACGTCTTGAATTTCTTGGAGATGCCGTTTTGAATGTCCTGGTGACTGATTTGCTGTTTAAACATTTTGAATCCCAAGGGGAAGGGTTTTTAACCAACACACGATCAAAAATTGTACAGCGGGAAACCTTGAACAATATAGCCCTGGAATTGGGATTAGATAAACTGGTACTCAAGGCCGAACACACATTATCTCCCAGGAAATCTATTTTTGGAAATACGCTCGAAGCTCTAATCGGAGCCATCTATCTGGATAAAGGCTATCGTCGCTGTAAGCGTTTTCTTGAAAAGAGAATTATTCAGCGCTTCATAGATATTGAGCGTATAGCCAATCAGGAAATCAACTTCAAATCAAAAATTATTGAATGGAGTCAGCATGAAAAAATCAAATTGAATTTTGAGCATACAGAATTGCCTGAGAGAATAGAATCCCCGCTCCATTTCGAAGCCCGTCTTTTTTTAAACGGTATTTTTGTAGCTTGCGGCAAAGGATACACCAAAAAGCAAGCCCAGCAAAAAGCCTCTCAGGAGGCCCTTGCTATTTTAGAAAGTCGTCAGGACTTGTATGCAGACATAATGGCTACTGCAACATAGCAATTACTTTACAAATAAAATTATTTTTGAAATTTAATTCACGGCTTGAATGCTGTGGAAAAATGCATTACTTTTGAAGCTGATATTCAAGCCCCCGGTGCTATGAGTGATTTTTTTACGGATATTGCCCAGTTATCATTCAAAACCAGACTGGAAGAATTGAAAGATTACGCCAATGCGTCTTTTGATATTCAGAATGAGCAGCTGTTCAACCTGTTGAACGAGGCTCAGGGCTGCTTTTATGGCAAAAAATACGACTTTAGGAGCATTTTTAGTTATCAGGATTTCCGGGAAAGGCTACCTATTCTGCAAAACCCAGATATTCAACCCTATTTGCGCAAAATGACAGCCGGTAAGCCTAATATCCTATGGCCGGGCGTCTGCAAGCATTTTGTAAAGTCTCCACAAAAAGGCAGCAAAAACTCCCATAACAACAAACACCTCTTGCCGGTAAGCGACCAGATGATCAGTGAGAATTTTTTTCAGGGCATCAACGATTGCTATGCCCTGTATTTGAAAGATCATTCCGATAGCCGTCTTTTCGCGGCTTTTTCTGTATGGCTGGGGGTAGACAGCAAAGAGGAATATTTGGGGAATATTTCGGCTGTTTTGCGTAAAAACATGCCTTTTGTTTTGAGTTTACTTACCTTTCCCAACGAACTTCCCGAAGATCAGGCTGCCAATGAGCAACTGGCGGAGGAAATTCTGAAGAAATGTCAGCAGGACAAAATTTCCAATTTTCAGGGAAGCCCTTCTCTGTTGAAGGCCTTTTTGGAAAAAGCATTTGCGTTTTTCGGTAAGATGAATATACAAGAAATATGTCCCTCGGCCGAAGTGTTTTTTCACAGGGGAACACCAGGAGTAAATCAAATGGAGCAGGGAGTAGAAGGGCTGAATTATCAGGCTTCGTATTGCAGTGCCGAAGGATTTTTTGGCATTCAGGACCAGCCCGGAGAGGCTGCCCTCTTGCTGATGCTGGACACCAGTGTTTTTTATGAGTTTATTCCTGTCAACAGCTCACTTGAACCTCAAAATGCAGTTCCTTTGGAAGAAGTTGTGTTGGGCAAAGATTACAGAATGATTATTTCCACCTGCTCGGGATTGTGGAGATATTGCTCCGAAGGCCCGGCTATTCGCTTTGTCTCCGAGAAGCCCTACAAATTCATATTATGCAACAACTGAGCATTTATAATACTTTAAGCCGGCAAAAAGAAGTTTTTAAAGCCTTACACGAAGGTAGCGTGGGGCTTTATGTTTGCGGCCCTACCGTTTACGGCGATCCTCATCTGGGACATGCCCGTCCGGCGATTACCTTCGATATATTGTTTCGTTATTTGAAACAACTTGGATACAAAGTGCGCTACGTTCGCAATATCACCGATGTCGGCCACTTAGAAAACGACTCGGACGAGGGGGAAGATAAAATAGCCAAAAAAGCCCGACTGGAAGAGCTTGAGCCTATGGAAGTGGTTCAGTATTATACCAACCGCTACCACAAAGCCATGGATGCGCTTCGGGTTTTGCCACCTAGTATAGAGCCTCAGGCCTCGGGGCATATCATTGAACAAATTCAGATGGTACAAAAGATTCTGGACCATGGATATGCTTATGTAAGCGAGGGTTCTGTCTATTTTGATGTAGAAAAATACAACAAAAGCCATCATTACGGTAAGCTATCGGGACGAAACATTGAAGATATGCTCTGTACCACCCGTCGGCTCGATGGGCAGGACGAAAAGAAAAACAGCATAGATTTCGCCTTGTGGAAGAAAGCTTCTCCCGAACATATAATGCGTTGGCCATCTCCCTGGAGCGAGGGTTTCCCGGGCTGGCACATGGAATGCACTGCCATGGGAACGCGCTACCTTGGTGAGCAATTCGATATTCACGGCGGCGGGATGGATTTACTTTTCCCTCATCACGAATGCGAGATAGCCCAGTCGGTGGCAGCTCTCGAGAAGGAAAGCGTGCGTTATTGGATGCACAACAACATGATCACCATCAACGGCCAAAAAATGGGCAAGTCTCTCGGGAATTTCATTACTCTGGAAGAATTTTTCCAGGGCAGTCATCCCATACTGACGCAGGCTTATGCTCCCATGACCATTCGCTTTTTTATTTTGCAGGCTCATTACCGCAGCACGGTGGACTTCAGCAACGAGGCTTTGCAGGCTTCGGAAAAAGGTTATGGCCGCCTGATGGATATCTGCAAACGCTTGCAGGAACTTAAACCTGCAGAGAAATCGACGGCAGACCTCAGTGATTTGAGACAGAAATGCTTCGATGCCATGAACGATGACCTGAATACGCCTATTGTCATCTCGCATCTCTTTGAAGCAGGCAAGGCCATCAACAGCATATTTGATGGAAATGCAGGCATTACAGCGGTTGATCTGGAAGAACTCCGGGACGTCTATGCCTTGTTTGTCAACGAAATACTCGGCCTCGATTCCCAATCGGAACCTGGACAGGACAATGCAAACACTCAGGCAGAACGTGCAGCTTACAGGGCCGCCATCGATATGTTGCTGGAGCTCCGCATGGAAGCCAAAGCCAACAAAGACTGGGAAAAAGCCGATAAGATTCGCAAACAGCTCGCGGACTTGGGCTTCGAAGTAATGGACAGAAAAGAGGGCTTCGACTGGAAATGGTCAGCTCCCTGATTGCTTAAGCTCTCGGGGAAATCATTTTGAATTTTCTTGCGGATAACGCAGGTTTTCGGCGTATTCGAATACTGCCTTTACCGAACCTACGCGGATAGGCGATTCTATTTGCAAAGGCAGACGATTGAGGTCGTTGCCCAGCCATAGTTTCAACACATCTCCTTTTTTAAAGACAGAGCCTTCGATAAGGCTCAGTTCAAAATAATGAGCATGATGGGTTTTACCCCTGTGCAGCTTTATGAGTGCTTTGCCCTTGTAGCTGAGCCAGACATCGTATTGTCCGTCGTCCAGCCGCACGGGGATATGAATAGCTTGTCCCGAAAACAGGCGTTCATCAGGTATATTGCGCATACGGTAAACGCTGCTGATTATATCAAATCCGCAATCCCTGGTATGCTCGTAGACTGGATCTTTCCACACCTCCCTGCGTTTTAATTGAGTGCGAATATTCCAGCCCTCGCTGGTATCGGATGGCTGGAACAGAAAATTATCCTGGCCATGCCATTTTCCTTCGTGGGTATATTTTTTTCCTTCGTAGGGAATAAGATTAAGCGGGTTGACATAAGACTCCAGAGTATCCCTGACCGAAAAAAAAGGATCGTAAGCTCTGTGGGTAATGCCTGTGGCTTTCAGGTGCAGGGCTGTGTGGCTTTCAGGTGCAGGGTTTTTTGGTGGGTTCACAACAGCTGGTTTGGCGGCTAAGACTTCTGTTGCCCAGGTAGTCATACTTGTTTCAAAATCGCAGATTCCGGCAGGGATCCAAAGAAAGCCGATATTGTAATACACCTGGTAGCGGATTTTTTCTCCAGGTTCAAAGCTGATGTTTTGCAGGGAACAAGCTTCCTGGCCGGATAAATTCTGACTTATGATCAGCCCCGCAAAAAACAAACAAATTGTTGAAGGGATTTTCATACAGAAGCTTTAAGGTCTTTTTGGTTGAGCCGGTTTCAGGTCCTTGGGTTTTTGTTCCGTCAAAGGCAAGTCTCTTATGTTCCAGCTTTCGTTGATTTCCCAGTTTGCCTTGAGATTGAACAATTTGTTGTTGTAAAAAACTTCTTCGGGCTGGAGCTTCATTGCATAGTTACCGGTATCCCAAAGCAGATTGTCGTTTGCATCGTCAATGGCTCTCAGATAATAATCGCCCGGCTTGAGAAATAAAAAGTCAGCCACACCCGCTTCGAGTTTTACTTTCCGGACGACCTTGTCGCTTTTGTCAAGCAATTCCGCAAAAGCAGGGCCTTCAAATCCATCTATGCTTACAGTCAGACGAGAATACTCTTTTTCGGCTTTAATTGTAAAACTTTGGCTGAACTTTGCGTTGGTTTTGCCGTACCAGCCTTCTACACTCCCGGAATCGATTTCTACTTTGTATTGGGCTTCGAAATCCCAGAGAGCATCCAGCACATAAGTTCGCAACTTCTCCGGATGAGGTTCAACAGTGAAATCCGTGATTTCTATCCATAGCGTATCTTTTTTGCGGTACAAACTGAAAGGATCGCCCTGAATGTTTTTTATTGGTGTTTCCCAGGTAAAACGCGGGCTGGAGTAAATATCCAAACTTGGTTTTATGCTTGTTTGCAGTTTAAGATGGTCAACCGGTACGACTTGTGCCGCAGTGTCTTGTTCTCTGTCTCCTCTGCGGCCTCGGTTCCTGTCCCGATCGGGCAGGCTTCCTCCTCTGGCGGAAGATGCCAATTCCCGGGTGAACAGCCGCAGCGTATCGCAGGCCGGTGATAACAAGTTGTTGGAATCGGTTTTAAAGTAATCCACCTGGATATGTAAGGTATCGTGGCGATAGATGCTGCTGTCCTTTATCCAATAAACCAGGCTGTCGTTGGTAAGATTGTTTTCGCAAAAATACCATTTGATGCTGTCTGTTTGTTCATCGAAATCTGTAGGTCCGGGACTGAGTAGTTTTATTTTGGGCAGGCTGTCTGCCTTGTAGCCAAAAATCAGTGAAAAGAATTCTCTAGCCGGCCGCTCCGATTTGACCAAATACTGTCTGCCAAAATCTTCTTCGTACAATTTCAAAAGTAAATCATCCGGTTTATAACACAGGTAATCAACTAATTGTATTGTGTCAATAGTAAGGCTGTCTATCCAGGTGGTGTCGTAGCGTTGACAAATTTCGGTCCAGAGGCTGACGGCCGAATCGGGAAAGGCCAGGGCTTCGCCCGCTTGATCAAAGCGGTAATCACGGTTTTTATCGTCCAGGGCGTAAATTTTATAAGGCCCGGGCTTGAGATTTTTAATGCAGAAGCGCCCCCAGGTATCTGTTTTGGAAATCCTCAAAAAAGGATCTTTTATAAAAGTGCTGTCGCTCAAATCCTGGTGAGCGCCTACCAGAATTCCTCTGACAGGATTGAGGTTGTCTGCCCGCAACACTATACCCGAAACTCTCAGAGTATCTATATCAGGGCCGGTCGAAAAAGCAAAAGCGTAATCGCCGTAAGGATTTCTTTCGTTCAGATCAACGATGGAATTGGTAAAATCGATGGTATAGGTTTCGTTGGCTTTCAAGCTATCCTGCAGTTCTACCACAATTTTTTTCATAATGGCATTTACCTGCGGAGGTGTTTTTTGAGGAGGAGACACAATCACTCTGTCAGATGCATTCTCTACCGACACCAGTTCATCAAAATAGATTTCAAGTTTTTTTTTGGTGTAATTACGGCTGTTGTTTTCGGGCAGGGTTTTGACTAATACGGGTGGCGTTTCATCCTTGGGGCCTCCGCCTGGTGAACCTATACTGGCACAGGATAGCAGTTGCAGGCATAGCAAACAGAGTGGAATACGAATAAGTAGGCTGCGAAAACTTCTCATCTGAAATCAGAACACAGGGTTGGAAGATCTTAGAGTTCAGGGCAAATGTACGAGTATTTTTTCAATCCAGCCCCCGGCATTTAAAAATAATCCAGTACCTTTGCCGTTTAAGTAAAATACAGCTTTATGAATATTGTTTTGATAGGTTACGGTAAAATGGGGCACGAAATCGAACGAATAGCCCTGGAAAGAGGTCATCGTATTGTTTGCGCCATAGATATAGACAACACGGAGCTTTTTGACACGGAGGATTTTCGTACTGCCGACCTGGCCATTGAATTTACCAGCCCCTCTACCGCCCTGCAGAATTACCGTCGTTGTTTTGCAGCCGGTTTACCTGTGGTTTCGGGAACTACCGGTTGGCTGAAACATATGGACGAAATCCGTCAGGCCTGTGACCAGGGGCAAACCTTTTTTTATGCCTCCAATTTTAGCCTGGGGGTCAACTTATTTTTTGCCCTTAATAAAATGCTGGCCGAAAAAATGAATGCCTTCCCGCAGTACGAAGTCCGGATGAAGGAAGTTCATCATAGCCAAAAACTGGACTCACCAAGTGGAACAGCAGTAAGCCTGGCAGAAGATATCCTGAAAAACCTGGATAGAAAAAACACCTGGGTTAATTATGAAAGCAAAATAGCCGGCGAATTGAGTATAGTTTCAGAACGTGAAGGCAGTGTGCCAGGTTATCACGAAGTTTGCTACGAATCGGAGGTGGACAGCCTAAAGATTATACACGATGCCAAAAGCAGGGCCGGATTTGCCTTGGGAGCCGTATTGGCTGCCGAATACACTCTGGGCAAAAAAGGATTCCTGGGCATGCATGATTTACTCGGATTTTAATCGTAAAAATATGAGCAATACAGAAAAAAAATGCCGTTTTGCAGCAGCCAAAGGCAAGTGGATACGTTTTGGCCTGTGTACTCTGGTCTTTATCTTTTTTGTGATCTGGACGGGCAGTTTATGGTGGCTCTTGCCCATCCCTTTTGCCTTTGATTTGTTTATCAGCCGCTTTATTCCCTGGTCTTTCTGGAAAAATTCCAAAAATAAGACCTTCAGACTGATTATGGATTGGGTGGATGCCATCGTGTTTGCCCTGGTAGCGGTGTATTTTGTCTTTTTGTTCTTTTTTCAAAACTATCAGATTCCCAGCCCCTCTCTGGAGAAATCACTGCTGGTGGGTGATTATTTATTTGTCAGCAAGCTCAGCTACGGGCCTCGTATGCCCAATACTCCCTTGTCGTTTCCTCTGGCGCAGCATACTCTGCCCATAGTAAACAGCAAATCCTATTTTGATAAACCTCAATGGCCATACAAAAGATTAAAGGGCTTGGGCAACATTCAACGCAAGGATATTGTGGTCTTTAATTTCCCTGCCGGTGATACGGTAGCCCTGGCTATGCAAAATCCCGATTATTACAGCATTTGTTATTCTATAGCCAGCAAAAGAGGCCTGAGTATGCAAGAGGCAGCCCGCATTGTACGAAGCAACCCCAACACTTTTGGCGAAATAGTCTACCGTCCCGTTGACCGCCGTGAAAATTACGTAAAACGATGCATCGGCCTGCCCGGAGACAGTCTGCAGATTATCAACAATCAGGTTTATATCGATGGCAAACTGCTCGAAGACGAGCCCGGCACCCAATACAATTACTTTGTGCAAACCAAGGGCTCATATTTCAGCGAAACCCAGTTTCGGAAATGGAATATCAGCAAAGATGACCGTTATCTCTTGCCCGATCAGAATGATTTGTCGGAATTACTTGGTTTTGAGCCCGATGCGCAAGGCAACAAACTGCCGGTGTATCATTTCCCGGCCACCAAAGAGGTGATTGAGAAAATAAAGAAAAGCCCTATCGTAAACGCTGTTCGTATAGAGCCTGCGCAGATTGGCATCAACGATTTGGGTGGCCCGGTGTTTACTTTAAGTGATGAAATTGCCTGGACCCGCGATAACTTCGGCCCTTTATGGATACCTCGTAAAGGCGCAGTAATCGAACTGAATCCCCGCAATGTCCTGCTTTACGGCAGGGCGATTCGTGCCTATGAGCGCCACAATCTCGAGGAACGTCAGGGGCGTTATTTTATTGACGGAAAGCCGGCAGAACAATATACCTTCGAAATGGATTATTATTGGATGATGGGAGACAACCGGCATAATTCTGCCGATTCCAGAGCCTGGGGTTTTGTGCCCGAAGACCATGTCGTGGGTAAGCCCATGCGTGTGTGGCTGTCGCTGGACAAAGACCGTAATTGGTTTCAGGGAAAAATACGCTGGAAACGTTTTATGAAAAAAGCCGTTTAGAATTTGTAATGTCTGTAGTCTTGTTATCAACGGCCTATCTGGCGCCGGTGTCATATTATGTTTTGCTGGCAGGAGCCGAAAGGGCTATGATAGAACAATTCGAGAACTATCAGAAACAGTCTTATCGCAATCGTTGCATAATAGCTGCCGCCAACGGCCCTCTGGTGTTGAGTATTCCGGTGCAAAAATCTTTGCCCGGCAAAAATCTGATCCGCGACATAAAACTGTCCGGACACGGGAACTGGCAACATATGCATTGGAACAGTCTGGTTTCGGCCTATCGCTCCAGCCCGTTTTTTGAGTTTTACCAGGACGATATTCGTCCTTTTTACGAAAAGAAGTACAAGTATTTGTTCGATTTCAATGAGGCCTTGAGAGAGGAAATTTGCGCTTTGCTCAATCTGGAGACCAGGCTTGAGTTCAGCACCACCTATATCGGGCAATCAGAGCCGCCCGGCCAGGGAACTGAAGCGATAAAAAGAGCAAGCCGGGAAGAAGAAAGCAAAAAAACAGCCGGCCGGGGAACTGAAATCCTGGATTACAGAAATATCCTGCATCCCAAAAAACAGAGGCTAAACAACTTGTTGCCGGGCTCTTATGTACAGGTTTTTGATCAAAAGTCAGGTTTTTTGCCCGATTTGTCTGTGCTCGACCTTTTGTTCAATACTGGTCCCGAAGCCCTTTTATATTTAATGCATAAGCAATGAACGAAGACATCTATACCCTGCCCAATCAGATACGTGTCATTCGCAGGCACTGCGATGCCGGAGTCTCTTGTTGCGGCTTTGCCATTGCCGCAGGTTCGCGTGACGAAGAGGAAAAGGAACAGGGCCTGGCTCATTTTACGGAACATTTATTATTTAAAGGTACGCAGAAACGCAAAGCTTTTCACGTGCTCAACCGTTTGAATGCCGTAGGCGGCGAGTTGAATGCCAGCACAGGTAAGGAAGATACTTTTGTTTACGGACTTTTTCTCAAAAATGATTATGAAAGGGCTCTGGAGCTTTTGACTGATATGCTTTTTCATTCCACCTTTCCTCAAAAAGAAGTTGAAAAAGAAAGAGATGTTGTGCTGGACGAAATCAACAGCTACGAAGACTCCCCTTCGGAATTGATTTTTGACGATTTTGAACGATCTATGTTTGAAGACCACCCCTTTGGTCGCAATATTCTGGGCGTGCCCGAAAGTTTGCAAACATTCAAATCTCAGGATTTCAGGGCTTTTGCCCGGCGCTGTTATACTACCGATCGCCTGGTCTTTTTTTCGCTCTCGCCCCTGGAGGACAAAAAAACAGATGCACTCATACAAAAATACCTGGGGCAGATTCCTGACAGTTCTGCAGCCTCGGTGCTAAAACAACGCAGTAGCCCCTTGCCTGTCAGGGCCTTCAAAAAGCAAATTATCCGAAACACCCATCAGACACATGTCTTGTATGGCAACAGGGCCTGTTCCATGTACGACGAAAAACG
>Ga0172377_10005635_pt1 | contig 12887 bp, 18 predicted proteins | sample Pumphouse3metaG_FD_119749 | JGI IMG/M metagenome (GOLD analysis project Ga0172377, IMG submission 119749) | Leachate microbial communities from a municipal landfill in Southern Ontario, Canada - Pumphouse #3 metaG | ecosystem: Engineered > Solid waste > Landfill > Unclassified | place: Canada... | reverse complement strand
ATCTGGTATAAAGTAGATGAAAACTAATCAGATATTTCCCTTGATCTTGATAATTCTAGATCTATTAGCTGGAATTGTATATGGTTTTGATGGAAATCTTAGAAAATGTATCTACTGGATAACAGCATCCATTCTATCTATAACAGTAACTTTCTAAAAATATTATTGCAGATTTCTAGAATAATTCATATATTTATAACAAGGAGATCGATATGATTGATTTACTAGCAGGTTTGATAAGTTTGATAATAGGTTTGATAGTCCTAGTAATATGTGGATATGTCATCATACTAATTATCTATATGCCACTAGCTCTTTTCGAAGAAGCAGATAAGCACTTATCTTGTACAACGAAAAAAGAGAAATTAATTGGAATTTCTCTAATATTCGGTGGCCTTCTTATAATATTTGCTTACATTTTCATAATATTAGAATGTCTATGATAATTATTTTAGATTTGGGTCTTCTAAATAATAGGGAACTTTTTCCACACCAGGAATAAACTTGTTTAACATTTTCGTGGCCGATTTTGTAGCAACATCCTCAGAAAAATCAGGATTATTACCAGCAATATAATATGGAACATTATGAACTACCTTGGATGGAGAAACATGAAGAAAAGGATTATAACCATATTGTTTATTTACTTGGTCATTATCATCACTAGCGGAAATTATGTAACCGTTATCAAATTCAAGGTAGTTATCATCTACTTTCTTAACACGCATAAGTTAACCTCTATATTTAGTCTTCCATATCAGTGGGTTCATTTTTTACTCCAAGATCAGAAATAACACACCAAGAAAATATAGATACCGGATATTTTTCTCCTGTATCAAGGCAAAGATGAAGTCGTACCATATAATCATAATCATTGGCTTCTTCATAGATAAACACAGTTTTATCACCGAAATCTATACTATAATCATAGTTTTGTTCATTCAAAATTTCGTAGTAATTGTGATTGTAACAAGAAATATCTTTTCGGTATTTCAGTTTTAGATTCACATCTTTAGTAAATTGAAGATTGGCCATGATTAACCTATTAGTTTATCCTAAATATAAGAAATTTAATTAAGTTTCGAAGCATAAAATGTAATATTCTATTTGTATAAGATTATACCTTATTGTTTACTTACGAACACAGAATATCAGTTTAGCAAACAGCAACGTATTGTTTAATCTGCATTGTAGGTCATAAGACTGTCTATTGTGCTTCACATTGTCTGTATAACTTATCAAGCCGTGCATCGATCTGGCCCGTCGATTCTTCATCGATGAACTCTTCTCCGCATTTCGTACAACGGAAGACCGGCATTTCTTTGATTTCAAGAGTTTTGCCTTTATATTCATAGGTTTCTTTTACCAAGACTCTCTTTACTTCTGCATTGCAAATTGCACACTTTTTCATAATGATTCTGCCTTTTGCTATTGTTCTTTGAATGAAATGATGACGGTTACTTAATGATATCCTTCCAATTTTCAACTTCGATTAAAGTTTTACCATCTGCTGGGCTTAACCACATAGATCCATTTCTAATACTAATTGGACCAATAGGCAAATCCGAATTACCTTTTTTAAGATTACTCCTAGTAATTCGCCTGATAGTTCTATTATATTTACGTTTCCAGTTCTTCATAGTACCAGATTTAACAGAACAACACCACCTAACTATCAAATTTGACGATCTTTTCAAATATTTTCGATATGAATGTGACATATTATTAAAATAGTAAAATATACTCTATTACTCAAATCATTAGAATTTATCCGATATAAAATTCACAGAACATGCTCTCTTGATCGATTCGTTCTACTGCTGCATCATAACGTTCCTTAAACGAACTATACATAGAATCAGCATTCAAAGTTCCACCACCAGTCAAACTAATGTTGTACTTACGAAGAGCATTTGACCATATCATTCCGCATTTCGTGATGACCATTTCCCTGAATAATGGATCATTGAAGATTTTAGTAGTTTTTTGTTTTTTGAAAACTCTCATAAGGCCAGTTACAGGAGCAGTTGGTGTAGGATAAATTACTAATTCTTTTTCAAGTTTGTTGTATTTTACACGATACGATTCACCGAATGTAAGTTTTAGTTCTTTAAGCCATATCAAGCTAGAATTCCAGTTACCTAGTATATCGCCATAACCAGCTCTTGTTCCCCAGCAAGTTCCTGAATAAGTGTAAGTATTAGCAACATTTCCCAATGCAAGTGAATTAGAAACGAAAAGATCATTTAAGTTACCAAGCATACCGCCAAGTTCGAAATCAACTATAGATTCTAGATCATCGCAGATTTTATAATGAGTCATACCAGGAACTAATTGGAAAGCCATATAATCATCTATAGAGCCTATATCGAGATAGTATTTTTGAACCCATCTGACACAATCCAATATGACAGCATTCATTTGATCTTCTGATAATTCTATACAGATCACCGGACTGCCTAAATTGAGTAAAATCCAGTACCTCATTTCAGCCATGCTTGATATATCACCAGCATTTATCAGAGGATCTTTATTTTTACAATAATCGCTCATATTTGTATATATTATAACTCTGATATATAGTTTTATATAGGGTTTATAAATATGGCCGAAACTAATAATTTGAATCTGTTTACATCTAATCTGGTGAATTTGCCAGATCCGGTTAAAGCACATGAATTCCAATGTATTTTTGAAACTACAACAGATAGTCCATTGTATAAATTGTTCGGTAATAGTGATGATTTGACTATTAGAGCTAGAAAAGTTTCAGTACCACAGAAAGATTTCGGCGAACTATCAACTGAATATCTCGGAATGAAGAGAGTTTTTCCAGGAAAAGCTGTTGTAAATGGTACAACAGGTATTACTTTCGATGAATTTCAAGACTTATTCATTACAAAAACTATGCATTTATGGCAATCTTATATATTCAACAATGGTATTTATAAGGATATTGGGATTAATAATGCTAACATAGGAGCTGCTTCGAGCAACTATTTAAGAGATTATTCATGTACACTTAAAATATACATGTATGATTCAGCTCTTTCAAAATTGTTACCATATTATTACTTACTTACCGAAGTTTATCCTAAAACAGATGCTGGTTTCGAATTAAACTATGAAACAGATGGTAAAATTCAAAAAGAAATCACATTTAACTATAATAACTTTGAAGTAGTAGATTCAACAACGATTTCATAAAAAATGGCTCCTAAAAGGAGCCTTTTTTCACATAATGAAATCTTCCATTGGCCAATCTTTCTTTTTACACTTGCAATTATATTCAGAGTTAGAACTTTTCTTACCATCGGGACAGATAGTTTTCCGATAAAAATGGAATTCGTTTGGATTTACTTCATAAGTTTTACACAATTTGTTTTGTTCATAAAACTTCATAACTTGATGATCAGTCTTGACATTATATGTCCAAACTACCTTATAAGATTGATCGGGAAAATAATAAACTATTACATTTTTCTTATTATAATAACTAACACGCCAATAATCGGTATAGTCAAAAGATACACTATCTTTTACTTCAACTCCTTGTTCAATAAAATCATAATATTCTTCTTTATTATCTTTATAATATAATACACCATCATAAAATTCATCATTTTTGGTATAATATCTGCGAATTTGATCCTCTTCACCGGGATTAGTAGTCTTTATATAGAAATTAGTATCTGTCCAATTACTATCGGGGTATTCGAACAATACGTGATCTACTACTTTAGAGGAGAACATACTTGCATTAGCAATACAAGCAAAGAAAAGAAGAATTTTAATCATTTTTTATCCTTTGAAATTAATGAATTCATTCGAAGTCATAATCTTGATACCGAGCTTTTCAGCCTTAACATTCTTACTAGAACCAGAATCAGTATCATCGGTAACTAAGTAAGAAAGTCCTTTTTTAACAGAACTAATAATTCCACCATTGTCTGTTACCATTTTTTCAAGTTCCGATCTGGGTTTGCAAGCTTTACCTGTGAAACAGAACGAATAACCATCTAGAAAACCAGATTTATTTTTCGGAATTTCAAACTTAAAATAATAAAAACATCTACTCATATCATCTATTTTGTCATAGATCTCTTTATAAAGATCCATTTTCACAGAATCAGATTTAATCGTGGGAATATCCATTTTAATGAAATCTTCTGGCTTAATACGACGAAATACTGTGAGATTATAGATTGGATGAATATAAAAATCTTTAAAAATAGGCGTATTTTCTAGATATTTTAACTTTTTCTCACCAAAACCATCTAGATCGAAAAGACTTAGAAAAAGTCCCAATGTGATTGGTGTTTCTAACTTTTTATGAAGATTCTCATATATTTTATTACCATTTATGCCATTAGCAACAGAATAGAAATACTTTTTGTCAGCAATCAATATATCAGCAATTGTAAAGCTATGTTTAGTTAAATTATTGCATATTGATTCACCTGCTCCATCAATTTTTAGCAATTCGAAGAAATTACGGAATTTATGAGATATTTTAGCAGGACAATCTGGATTAATGCAAATAATAGTTCCATTATCCTGAATTTTGAGTTCTTTACCACAAACTGGACAATTTTCCGGGATATTTAGAATGTGATTTTTCAAATAGTCCGAAAAAATTGAATTATCTATCATATAGTTCCTTTATTATTTCAAAATATAGGAAAACTAATTGTTAATCTCAATACAAAAATCAAGAAATATCTAACATTCCGCCACTGGGACTAAATGTAAATTCACAAAGATAGGGTTTATCTATAAAAAAGTAGTCCATTCTTACAAAATCAAATACTTTTCCATAAGAATCTGAAGTTTTTCTTATTTCGGAAAGTGATTTTAGCATCATAGAATTTAGATCATCTATAATTGGTTCACCACCTATAATATGTTTACTCTTTTTGCCATTTTCATCTACACAGGCTAAAATAGATACTATAGATTTGTTTATTTTCCGAGATATTTCGATAACTTCTAATTTACCATTAAGATAATATAATTGCCAATCTAGAGGTTTATCTATTAACAAGGGTTGAATTAGTACACCAGGTTTTATAGTTTCATATTGTTGTTCATAAACTGGAGAAATATAAGCATAATTTAGATTTAACCAATTATCAATTTTGTTTTTCACAAATGTCGGATCATAGTCATTAGTTATTATGATATTCCAACCTGAACCATGATTACATTTAACTATCAAAGGTTTAGTTAAATCGGCTAATATTTCTACATCAAACGACTTAGTATATTTGGAATATAGCTTGGGTATTAAAATACTGTTTGGTACACGAGAATAAACACCTATTTTATCTGCAAATTCGGATTTAATCGGATCTGGATTATCAAACATATCTTTTAAGATATAATCTCTTAAATTTTCAGGTTTTTCAATATTTACTGAATAAGGCAAATGTTTCAGAGATAATGTTTTTCTATCATTGCTGAAACGCATAGAGTTATATGAACTCTGATGTAAACCTTTAAGCCATTCAGTTTTATATTCTTCTTCAGTCATGGAATTTAGTATACTTCGTTATAGGCCAAAAATCGATCTTTTCAGACCATTTTTTAACCAAGTAATCACGTTCACTTAAATAATTATACATATTTTCACTTTCTTCTCTTCGACCAAGAACAGTAGAAATATCTATAATATCCAGATCGTAATGTTTAGATAACAATTGTAAACACATATCAGTTTCAGCAAAATGATAATCATTCAAATTATCATCGAATATCAGATTTTCTATTGCTTTTCGATTAAAAAATAGACAATTTCCAGCTAGTGTAGCCATTTTAGAATGATCTCCAGCCCAATATAATAATCTACCAATTCGATCAGATTTAACTTCACCTTTGTCATCTAATTCGAGTTGTTTAGTTTGGCCCGCTCCAAATAGCTCTATACCAGTAATAAATTCTCCATTTTGAGCTAAAATACTATTACCTATGATACCAGCACAACCTAAATTAGAATGACGCTTCAGCTTAAACTCGATAACATCTTCACTAGTTTCAATCTTGATATTATCATGTTTCAAACAAAACCAATCAGATTTAACCAAAGATAAAGCATAATTATATTTTTTGGCTATATTCAAACTAATTTGTTTCTTACCAAAAACTAACGAATCTGTTAAATATATACCATTTTCACGATTAGCTGGCAAATCGTGACACAAGATAAAAGTTTGCATAATACAAATATAAGATAATCTAGTGAGTCATTTTCGATATGAATTGGTCTTGTGTAAGTATTCTATCACAAGAAACTTCTAAATCTAATGTTGTATAACTCGAATAATATTGATCTACTATTTTAAACTCTTCGTTACTATGTTGAATCTTCCATTTCTTAATTACAACTACGAAAGGTAATTTGAATACCCCCATCATGATATACATGTACCATAAATAAGAACCGGCAAATGATTTATCGAAATTGTTTTGTGCTACTCTTTCATTATCATTGCCACCTAATGTCCCCGTATCTTTAACTGTTTCGTTATATAATGTCTTTCCTGATGCAGCTAAAGAATCAAAAAATCCGCCCTTGTTATCTTTGAACGTTTTCATAGTATTAAATAAGACATGAGATATATCTATTACGCTCTTATTCATACTTTCCACTTTAGATCCAAGATCTCTCCCGATACTATATTCAGAACCATGTGTCAATCCGCCATAATTAGCTAAAACTTTTTGTAAATCATAACCCGAACTGAAATAATCTAGTGAACCAGCACGACCTACTATTTTTCCATTGGTGTTCATTTTATTGGGTATAACCAAGTTCAAACTGAAATTTAGATGATTATTACCATTATATACGCTTCCCGTTGCACTATCTAGTTTATATTTGGGTTCTGGCAATGAACCAGTACCAAATTGTACGGATTGTACCATATCACTATTCATAAGACTATCTAGTTTCGAAATGATGAAATTTACTATCAGATTTTCATTTTTAGCATCTTCCCAGTTAGCACTATCTGAAACAGCTGGTAGTTTAGTTAAAATACCATTTACAGTTACAACACCATTAGTCAATATTATATAATTGTTACCAAAAATCTGCAACATACTTCGGTTAAAAGTATAAACCGACATATTGTTTTGATTACTTAATTTTTTAATTTCATCAGCAGTAAGTTGCATCTTATTCATATATATCTTAGAATGAATTACGAAATATATGATATAAATGACACTTCTTTATTAGTTGGAAAGACTGATTTGTCTCAGATCGTAACAAAAATTGAATACCAAAAAGGTTTCTTTTTATGTAATCATAATGAATTATACACTAATATTTCTAACATTGCACGAGCTAATAGCGAAGAATTCATTAAAAATGGTGAAACTCTATTCAATATGATCACCAGACATGATGAATTAGATACGGTAATATTAGCAGAAGGTGAAGATTCTAATCTAGATTCATATTTTCAAAGAGTGAATCGCGATGAAGTAATGAAATTCGATAGTTATTCGTCATATTTAAGAGAAGAAATTTATCAAATTAAGATTAAATTATGGACTGAAGTGTTATATTCTTCATTCAACTTGAATAACTGGTACCGAACATATAACATGACTATGCCTGAATATAATATCGATAAATTTTTAGATAACATAGTGAAAACTAAAGATTTCGCATCATATTTAGATACACTAGATGAAAACATTTTGGATTTATATGGCTCTAAAATGAGAGAATTAAGCAAAATTCTTATAAACAAATATAGATCTGAGATTATCGAACATTATAATAACATAGTATTAGAAAATGAGAAAATTACATTAGTTAATCCGATTATTTTAGACATCTATATGAGTTATTCTTATGTTAGGGAATTCAACAAAACATTTCCGAATATAAACGTAAAAGGCATAGCTAAGAAAAGCTTAAGCTTATTAGGTATATCTCTATGAGTTTTCAAGATGAATATAATCGATTATTCATCAATGGTTGCAAAGTATCCGGCAAAGACTGGACTAAATCGAGATATTTCGACCCTATTAATCCATGTTATAGCGGTGAAGCAGCTTTAGTTTCATCTTTGACAAGTGAAGCTTATTCTAATTTCGGATTAAAAGTAGATTATTACATTAAAAAAATATCTACTAAACGAGATAAATTATTAGGCGAAGATCCATTAGAATCTATTGTTAGACGATTCAAATTAGATATGTGGACTGAAAATGTTCCTTCACTTCAGAAATCCTATCAATTACAAGGCATGCTATATGAGGAATATATACATATCTATTGTACAATAACTCATTTTCACGAAGCAAGCCAATATAACGAAAATAGAACTAAAATACTATTTCCAGAATATACTCCTAAAATAGGTGATTTAATTCAATTTACTTATAATGAAATCTATTATGAAGTTATAAATGTGAAAGATTATGGTCAAAATTCAACATTTTTAGCTGTACCAATAACTTATGAATTCATATTGAGACAATGGAAAAATGATCATTCTGATGTCGAAGATCAAAACTTACCTATCTCAGATGTAACTAACTTAGGTAAAATATTCAACTTGGATCAAGAAAAAGTGAATCCCGATGGTGATATTTTGAATGCTAACCAAACTGTAACTGATAAAGATCAAACTGGGGATAATCATCCCGAGTTAGTAATCGAAAAAGAAAATCACGTCAATACACCAGATAACATGTTAGATTTTTGATTTATTATAGTACGAACTAAATTCGAATAATAATCAAAAGTCTTGTAAGTATTATAATTTGCTGGCTTTATAATGCTCAACTGTGTAGGTTTAATATTAGTTTTATAAAATCTACAAGATTTAAGTACACCAGTGATGAACATAATGAAAGCATAAAAGAAGTCATCTTCATTCAAATCTATAATTTCATCGGTCAACCATGATACAATTCTAGTATCGAATAGATTAGGTGTATACATAGAACATCTACCCATTGGAACCGGAACATTAAAGAAATTTGCTAAATTTGCCGTAGTAACATACGAATTTGGTCCACTTACACTCTTCAAATCTACCATTCCCCTTAACAAACCAGGTTCATATAAACAATCATCATCAATCGTCATTATCATAGTATCGGGTTTATCTTTATAACGCATCAACGTAGGGATCAATTTCTTATACGTCTTAATGTCATGATCTACCCAACAAATCTCAACATTTTCATGATGTTCGATATATTCTATTAACTTTTCAGGAAGATTGACTACCATTTCTGGAAATTGTGATTTAGCTAAATTCAAAATCAACTTATCCGGAGTCAAGATTTTATCCGAAATAATACTATCTATTGTTGGTGTAATATCCAGCTCGATTCTTTCTGGAATGGATGTCATAGTAACTATAATTTCAGATCTATCTACCATAATCAAAATATACTTTAATTTATCGAATTAATGTTCTGACACATCTATATTTAAGAATAGTATTTCAATTCTACATATCTACCTCATCATTATAAGTATCTAAGAATAGACAAACCTTTTCTATCTTAGTACCCCCCTCCTATAGGTTTTATACTATATAAAAAAGATTCCACCTCTCCCTACCCAACTATAATGTATCTATCAAGAAATATGTGGACTTTTTCCGATGTAAAAATCACTTGGTTTCTTACTTAGAGTAAGGACGGATCACTTCTGTAGCTTTTGTAAACATATTTTTACATATTTGTAATTAAAATATAATGATATATGTTATTTGGTTTTTTCGATAGGGTAGTATAATTTTTATGAATATATGAGTTTATCTCGTATACCAGTTTAATTTGAGTTTAACGCCTGTTTTAGACCGTTATATTATATTTACGATATAGTTTTATAGGTGTATTATAAAAACGTATTAAAAGTGCCTTAAAATGCAAAATAAATGTTGATAAATAGAATGATGGCAACTAAGATCAACATTCCGGAAGGTTTCGAATTAAAATCGGAAGATTTGTATAAGCAATATTCGGAATTTTATAAATCTAAACCTTTCATGAATTGGCGTTATAGTGTAAAATTCATGAATAAACAAGGTGTTGAATTATGTAATGGCATGTTAACTTATCTAGTTAAAAACATAACTATGCCAGTTACAACATTAAATAAAGTTACGACCAATTATAAAACTTATGATTATAATGAAGTTTTCATTTCACCCGGATCGAGAAGATTAACATTCGGATTATATGAAAATGAAAATCTAGATGTGTTAAATTTCATAAAATACTGTATGTTCGGAGAAAATCGAGATAATTATTCATTTTATGACGATTTTATGCCCCCAGAGATCTATATCCGGATTGAAATAGAAGATATATGGGAAGATAGAACAGATGCTGATCTAAGAATGGACGATCTGTTAAACCCTAATTATTGTACTCCTTATACTCAACCCGTTACGAATGTTATTGATGTAATAAACAAGTATAATGAAGTTAAACCAGAAAAATTAATCGAAAACTATGTTAATGTTAACAATGGCAACGAAACTAAACTTAAATTCAACAAAGTTTTGAATTATACATGCACTTATTGTGATTTCAGTAAAGATAAGTTATCTACTGATAGTGCTATGGTAGATGGTTATTCTTTGACTTTTGTAATAAGGTCTGAGACAATAGGTTTTGATATAGGCAAAGCTGGTGAAGGAGGATTACTCGATAAAGATATCAATTTGGAAGCCCGAATATCTAAAAAGAAGATGAGCCTTGCTGGTGGTGTAGATGTAAACAACATTAAACATAAAGGCTTCAGTAGTATGAGTGGTGATTTAAATGGTAGTTATGAAACAATTGCTAGTGGTTATGAATCTTGGCTAAACGAAACTGGCCGAGAAAGAAATCTCGAAAGTGCTCATGCTTATCTTTTAGCTACCGGTTATATAACTAAAGCTTATGATGACAGTGCTAATGGATTATGTGCTAGAGGTGTAAGCGTTATGACGAATTTAGCTTCAAATAATAAGAGTTATGTTAATATAGGTGCTAATAATGGTAAAGGTGAAGCTTCATTATTAGCTAAATCGGATAAGTTTAGTCAAAAGTATACTGCGAAGATAGTTACGGATTCAGAATATCAAAATATGGTCACCAATGGTGAGATTAAAGCTGGTACAGTAGTATCTTTATCATATTCTAATAAGAGTGGAGATAAATGGGTAAAATCTTCAAATGGTCACACTTTTGTATGGATTGATAGCAATCATACAGCATCAGATTACGAGCAAAAATCAACTTATGGTTTGAGTTTAACTAATAAGAAGATCGATAAGATAGTTTTAGCAATTCCTACGACTTAGTTTGATCCATTATGAATTTTGGTAACTCGTAAGTTTTCTTAGTTAAACCAGCATCTGTTAAATGTTGAATCAAATCTTCTCTGTTCATGACATAAGTGTTATTTTGGATATTCTGTGCATTTTGAACCGAACTTTTCTTTTTATTTACGATATCGTCTTTTATTTGATAATCTGTTAACATTTTGTTAAGAGACAATAATTCTTGAATATTTGATGTTATAGCATTGCTTATTTGGGTGAAACTCATGAATGTTCCCGGCGGAGCACCTATTTTGCATTGCCTTGCAACATTTTCAAGCACATTTCTATTTAGATCTATTAAGTTTACTAATTGTTCGCGTATATATTCTTTATCTTGTATATCATATTTTTGAGTTTTGAACTCGGTTATTTTATTTTTAGTTTCTTTTATTTTAATCGCTGCTTCTTCGAACACTTCTTTTTCTTCTGTATGTTCAGGAAGTTCGGATAAATTGAATTCATCATCTAATTTTGACATATAAACTCTTTATACGTTGTATTTATAAGATTATTATTCAATCTAGATCGTTTAATTAAATAAATATCACCTTCATCATAATCGTTAGAATCAAATAAATCGAAAACTAATAATGGGTAAACATCAATTATATTTTCAAATGCTTTAGCTTGATCTTTTACTGTAAAATCGTGTAAGTCATTAAAAATCAATAACTTACGTTGTTTTATACCACTCATTTTAATTTGATATATTTGATCATTCGAATAGTTTTTAGGGACAATAGCAATTAATGGTGAACATGAATTTTTGATAATGTCTATGTCATCTATTTTAGATTGGTCTAACTCTTTCATTATTTTATAAATAGGATTCAACTGATCTTCGAAAAGCATTCCTAGATATACTGAATCTAACTTATTTCTTTTGAATATAGCAGTTTGTGGCATACCAATATGACCAGTAAGTTCATAAATAGCATCTTTTTCTTTTTGCAAGATACATTCTACGAAATATAATGAATTGGTTTCAATATCGGCGATTTCTTTCTTATAATCCTCACAGATTTGACAAACATCGTTTACGAATATAAACACACCATGTTTTATCTCCATATTATAAAAGGCATCAAAATTCAATTGATGTTTAACTAAGATTTCTTTTCTCATAATACTCCGAAGTTATCGAATATATATGAATAAGAGGATATTATGATTGTAAAAGACGGGAAAATTATAGCTATCGGTAGAATAAATCATGATGAAAGTCTTGTTGGTGATGGTGTTAGCTCCGATTTGGGAATATCTGAATCATATAAAAATGTTTTTTCGTCCTATTTGAATCACAGTGCTAATTGGGATAACAAAATTGATAGTTCTTTTCTTTTAGATTACTCGGCTTTTGTAAATTATTCTAATTTAATGGATCAAAACTTATCTAGCAATATCGATAATATCGCAAGCTATATCGATAATAACTCTGCAATCTGGACTAAAGATACTACTTACAATGGTAGTGAATATATCAATGTTGATAGTGCTATAAGTTTAATAAAAATACCCGAGGAAATAGCCACTATTTCT
>Ga0172377_10005633_pt1 | contig 12897 bp, 9 predicted proteins | sample Pumphouse3metaG_FD_119749 | JGI IMG/M metagenome (GOLD analysis project Ga0172377, IMG submission 119749) | Leachate microbial communities from a municipal landfill in Southern Ontario, Canada - Pumphouse #3 metaG | ecosystem: Engineered > Solid waste > Landfill > Unclassified | place: Canada... | reverse complement strand
GCGATTTTTACAGCCTTTTCGAAATTATTCTGCAGATTCGCCTTTAATACGGCTTTTTGCACTCTTTTAACCGCCCACGACAGATTTACCGCCGTAGGTCTTACTGAAATCAATAATTTGCAAATTTTATCAAGCGAAACTTCTAACGGCTCGTTTTGATTATCTGAACCGGCAAGTCCTATAGCAACCCCATAAGCTGCCGCCACCCCTATTGCGGGTGCGCCTCTGACTTGCAAAGTTTTTATGGCAAAAGCAACTTCGTGCTCGGTGCTACACTCAATGATGCGAGTTTCAACAGGCAAAAGGGTCTGATCAATAAGCTCAAGCCGCCCAGTGTCGTGCTTATAATAAACAGTATCAATCATTGTTCACCACCAATCATAATTATCTTCAAACTTTACCTATTTTACAAAAATATAAAAAAAGTACAAGTTATTTATTTTAGGGGGTTAACCAATATTGATTTTTGATTAATATAAAACACTCTCCCTAAGCCTCCACTAGGCACTCGCCTAACATTTTTCACCTTAGTGTATTCAACCAGCACCTTGTCTGAATTTTTAGCAAAACTGTTTTTGGCCGCCAATATTGCTCCCGTTAAAATATTACTCTCATTGACGGTGCCCTCTTTTAATTTCAAAATTACATGCGCTCCCGGCACGTCTTTGGCGTGAAACCAATAATCTTCGCTTTTTGCTACTTTAAACGTTAAAAAATCGTTTTGTTTAGCGCTTCTTCCTATAAAATACATGCAATTATCGGTCTCAAAATCGGGCTTAAGGGCCTTAATTTTATTTTTTTCTCTTGTTTTGTCTTTATTTTGATATTTAGACTTTTCTACAAGCAAATCGCTTTCTTCGCTTGCGTTTTCTGCCAGCCACAGCTCTTCTTCGAGCCACTTGACATCGTTTTCCAATTCGTTGATTCTTTTTTCGACCTCTACTATTCCTCTTTTTGCCTTTTTCGCGAGATTGAAATATTTTTTTGCATTCGCGGCGGGTGTTTTTGACAAATCAAGCTCAATTTTTACGTTTTCTTGTGTTTCCCAGTTTTCTGCCTCTATTGAGGGCATTCCGGGCTTTATTCTGTAAAGATTTGCAATTATGAGGTTTCCTAATGTCTGCATTTTATCTGCATCCGCGTATTTTTCTTTCAAGTCAGCCTGCTTTTGCAACAGTTCTTTTTTATGTTTCAGTTCTTTATTGATTGAAGCGGCAACCCGCTCTTTAAGCTGCCTAAACCTGCCGGGGGCGCAAAGCACATCTTCGGTATAATTCAAAGCCTCATTAACAAGCTTAAAAGTTTCGGTCGGCTTCTCTGCCAGATGTCTGAGCTCATAAATACTAAAAGCGCGCAATTTATTGCCCGACACATATAAAAACACCGAATTTGTCGTTTCAGCCAGCAATTCATCAACAGAACAGTTTCTGAACGTTGCTTCCTTAACATAAATCGGCGGCAGAGCGTCAGCGGGTGAGAGAGGCGAATACACCGCACCGAGACGGTTATTTGAAGCGGTTCCCAGCCGGTCTATAATTTTAAGATCCTCGTCGCAAATGTAAATATCGCAAACTCTTCCCGTAAATTCGCATATTAAATAATAATCGCGGCGATTTCCAAAATACGCATCTATTGCCACAAAGTGAATTCTGACAACCCTGTCATTCGGTAAACACTTAATCGAGTTAAGCCTCGCGTTATTGACCAATCGATTTAATGTTTTCACAATCGAATGATTTTTATCCGTTTCTTTACAGGAATTGGCCAATCGGGGGCCTTGTGCCGGCAAATCGAGTGTCAGCGATAAATCGGCAGTATTTTCTTTAAATCTCAGTCTGAAATTTATTGTTCTGCCCAGCCCCGAGAACACCCTCTGTACAAAAGGTTTATCCTCAAGCATGCCTTGAAGTTCTAAAATATGTTTTTGCAGGGTAAAAAGATCCATTAAAGGTTTCCTAAATTCTCTCTTGAAAGCCCAAACTCTTTCATTGCTCTATAAAATGTTGTTTTGTGAACATTTAAAATCCGGGAAGCCTTGGTTATATTGCCTTCTGCAGCCACAAAAGCATTTTTTAAGTCTTCTTGATCAAGTTTTTTGTCTTCGATTACCATTCCAAGTCTTATGGCTGACTTATCGGGAGTAATGACCGTTTCTTTGTAGTTATTGGCAACAACATAACCCGCAGCGCCGATTCTTTCTTCGTACCATTCTTTAAGAGCTCTCAGACCTATTATTTCTGTCATATTCTCTGCAAAAAGTCTTTCCATGAGGTTTCTGAGTTCTCTGACATTCCCGGGCCATTGATATTGCTTTAGCAACTGAACCGCTTCTTTGGTTAAGCAAACCACCGCTCGATCATATTTTTTGTTAAGCAATTTTATAAAATGCTGAATTAAAGGTTCAATATCTTCGGGCCTCGCCCTTAATGGCGGCACATTGATTTGCAAAGCATTTAATCTGTAAAACAAATCTGCCCTGAATAAATTTTCGTGACTTTCTTTTTCGAGATTATGATTTGTAGCCGCCACAACTCTTACATTAACCTTTATCGGCGACTCTGCTCCAACGCGCTCTATTTGAGAAGTTTCAAGCGCTCTTAGCAGTTTAGCCTGCGAAAGCGGCGGCAAATCTCCTAATTCATCTAAAAACAGAGTTCCTTTATCGGCCCGTTCAAAACGCCCCTTATGAGCTTTTAACGCCCCGGTAAAGGAGCCTTTCTCGTGCCCGAACAATTCGCTTTCAAAGAGCGTATCTGTAATAGCAGAACAATTCATGGTAATAAACGGACCGTCTGTTCTTTTGCTGAGTCTGTGCAGCGCCGCCGCAATTCCTTCTTTTCCGGCACCCGTTTCACCCGTTATCAGAACGGGCGCATCTGAGAGTGCATACATTCTGACTTTGTCAAAGACTCTTTGCATAGCCAAAGAGTTACCTATAAGCCCTAAAAATGAATTTTCGGCAACAGGCGGCATCGGCTGTTCATTATGCTGAACAACCAAGTCTTTTGTGGTTACCAAAGTCGTGTTTTTATCGCTATTCATCAGCAGTATAATATTACAAACGTCGTTTCTTGTCAAAGATACTATATTGTGTTGCTTTTTATATCAAACAGAATAAATTACCATTACTTATGAAACATATTTTTACCATTATCATATTGTATTGTTTTGCTTATCTCTTCTTCTTATGGCAGACCTCTCTCGGCCTTGAAACCGTATTAGACGGAGCGGAAAACATTTTACTCTCTGAGCAAATATATACCGGGAATTTGCCCTCAGAGCCTTTTTATCGTCCGATACTGTATCAATGCTTCTTAAGTTTTTGGCGATTATTCGGGCTTGACAGCCAAGAAATAATGTTTATCGCGAGCATAACCGGCATTTTCATGCACGTATTTAACGCATTTTTAACAGGTTATATATCTTACAAATTATGGAACAATAAAATAGTATTTTACATAACTTCTCTGATTTACGGTCTTTACCCGCCTTTGATATTTTATGCGGCAGAACCGGTTGACACGACCTTAGCCATTACTTTTATGCTTATTTTTGTAGTTTTCTTTATTAAAGGTTTTAGGGGCGAAAAAGAAACAAACTTTGCTGTTTCCGGTATTTTTCTTGGTTTAAGCGTTCTTTGCAGAACCAACACAGTTATGCTGGCCGGAATCCTGCCCGGTGAAACCTACGTAACAAAAAAGGTTCCCAAATCTATTTTAACGCTGCTTCTTATTTTGGCGGCGTGCGGCGGAGCCGGCTATTACCTGAGTGAAGAATTCAGGCTTTTGCCCTGGCAAAGCGGTTATTTGTTTTACGCCGCAAACAAAGAAGGAGCAAACGGCAAATACTATAAAAGCACATTGAACTTAGCAAACGAAGCACAAACAACAAACTCTGCGCGCCTTGAATCTGAGGTTGTTTATTACGCCGAAACACAAAAGAAAGCATCTGAAGACATAAACGCATTTAACAAATTTTGGTTCGACAAGTTTCTTGCGACAGCAAAGAACAACCCCTATGAATTGCTTAAACTGACAGGCAAACGCGTGTATTATCTCATGAATAATTTTGAGCAATATAACAACAAAACCTTTTCTTTTCATAAAGATTTATCGCCGGTACTAAAATATAACCCGTTATGTTTCGGTTTTGTATTCGTATTATTCGCTTTTTCTGTAACCAACCGAAGATTGTGTAATAAAGAACAAAGGCGATTAATTCGAATAATAGCTGCGGGCATTTTATTTATGGGCCTAGGAAGCGCCCTGTTATTTGCAAGCGCAAAATTCAGACTGCTGCTTGTGCCTTTGATGATTTGCGTTGGCAGCGGAGCATACAGTATTTCTCCGAAACACTACCGAGATATCGGCCTTAAAAAAGCTATCAAGCCTCTTTGTTTTGCATCTTTAGCCGCTTTTTTGGCTTTCAGTTCTTATTTTAACGCATCTGACACTTCAACTTACAGGGAAGACAAATTTCTTACAGCACAAGCCGCCGCGCGTTTAGGCATGCATCACGAACAGGTGCATTGGGCAAACGAAGTATTAAAAGAGGATCCGACAAAGCTTTCAGCCATACGCATCAAGCTTGCCGGGCTGACGAATTTAATTTTGAATTCGAACATAAGCGATGAAGAAGTAAAAAATTATTCGGCGCAAAGTGTAAGATTTTTAAAATCGAACAAGCTCAGATTTTCTGATACTAACTTATTTATGCTCTATCACAGCATTTTTTTAGAGTTTAATCCGATAGACGGGGCCAATTATTTTGTAAAAATACCGGTGGAAGATTATCATCTGATACTAATTGCGCTCATCAAAAAGGTTGTAATTTAAGGGGCGAAGTTAAGGGCGAGGATTTTGCGATTTAAAGGGAATTGTGATAAAATACCGCGAAGCTTGATGAAGGTTTGTCAAAAGAAGAGAGGCACTGAAACGAGACATGGAATTCGGATTAAAACTTTGGTCGATTAACACCGACTATTATCTTGCCGAAGCGCGCCGGCTGTATGAAAAAGGTGTTTATTCTTACATCGAGCTCTATGCGGTGCCCCACACTCTTGAGCACATAGAAAAATGGAAAAAACTTGATATACCTTTTGTTATACACTGTCCGCATTCTGCTCATGGCTTTAATTTAGCGTCTAAGGAATCGGAATCAGAGAACCTTAAATTTTTTGAAGAAACACGTCTATACGCAGACGCGCTTGATGCGCGGATCATAGTTGTGCACGGCGGCATAGGGGGCGACATAAACGAAACTGCCCGCCAATTTACGCTTTTAAACGATTCCAGGGCCATTATTGAAAACAAGCCTTATTTGGCGATTTTACCCCCGGGTTACGTGCCGAAAAGCAATGCAACAATAACTTGCCGCGGCTATGATAAAAACGAAATAGAGAGGGTGACGAAAAGCGTCGGCTGCGGGTTTTGCCTCGATTTTGTACACGCAGTCTGTTCGGCTAATTCCCTTAAAAAGGACATATACGAGCACATACGAAGCTTTATGGAGCTCAAACCCACGATGTATCACCTGAGCAACGTAAGAGATCCGGCCTCAGAATACGATTCACACATGCATTTAAGCGCCGGAAACCTCAAAATCGGGAGACTGTTGTCGGGATTGAGCGACAGCGCAAAAATAACACTCGAAACCGAGAAGGAATTTGCTGACTCTTTAAGTGATTTCGAGGCGGACATTATGCACGCCAAGAAATTTGACATTTCGTGGCGCAAAGCAGCGAAAGAAGATTTAGAAAACTTGTTCAATCTAAGAAACGATGCAGAAACGGTAAAAAACTCATTTACCGACAAAAAAGTAGAATACGAGGATCATGTTAAATGGTTTTCGACAGTTTTAAGCTCAAAAGACAAATTATTATTTACAGCCGAAAACGCGAACAAAGATTTTGTAGGGCAAATACGTTTTGACAGAGAAAATGAGAGAGATTTCGTTGTTTCTTTTTCGATATCGGCGGCATTCAGGGGAAGCGGCGTCGCATCGCACATTTTAAAAAAGCAAACAGACCTGTTTTGCCTAGATCACAAAGGGTGTCGTCTAAAAGCTTATATTAAACCCGAGAACATAAAATCTTCGAGTTGCTTTAAAAATGCCGGTTTCACACAAGAACACATCATTGGCGGCAGTTATTGCTATGTAAAGGAAATATAATGGAAAAGCCGTTTATTATTGCAGAAATGTCGGGAAACCACAATCAATCGCTTGAGCGAGCGCTAGAAATAGTAGAAGCTGCTGCGGCGGCGGGTGCGGATGCGATAAAATTGCAAACTTACACGGCAGATACCATGACGCTAAACTTGAGGGGCGGGGATTTTTTAATAAATGACCCTAATAGTTTGTGGTATAAAGAAAATTTGTATTCTCTTTACGAAAAGGCGCACACGCCCTGGGAATGGCACAAACCAATATTTGACTACGCCAAAAGCCTTGGAATAATCGCTTTTTCTACCCCGTTTGACAAAACTGCGGCGGATTTTCTCGAGAGTTTGCAAACGCCTATATATAAAATTGCCGCCTTTGAGAACGGCGATTTGCCTCTTCTGAAGCACATCGCTTCGAAGAAAAAGCCCGTAATAATGTCTTTGGGCATGATAAGCTTGGAAGAAATCCGCGAATCGGTAAATGTATTAAAAGAAAACGGATGCGAAGATATCACCCTTTTAAAATGCACAAGCAGCTACCCGGCGCCGCCTGAACACGCGAATTTGCTGACCATCTGCGATCTGGCGCAAAAGTTTCCCCAATGCAAAATAGGTCTTTCCGACCATACCACGGGTATTGGGGTTGCCGTGGGAGCCGTTGCTTTGGGAGCCGAGGCAATCGAAAAGCATTTCACTTTATCGAGAGCCGACGGAGGCGTTGACAGCGCTTTTTCGCTTGAGCCCGACGAGTTAAAAACGCTTGTAATCGAAGCTAAGAGGGCTTACAAAGCTCGCGGAAAAATCAACTACGAGTTAAGTGAATCAGAGAAAAAATCGCTTGTTTTTCGCAGGTCAATTTATGTTTGTGAAGACATTAAGGCCGGCGAAGCGTTTACAGAGCAAAACATCAGGTGCATCAGGCCCGGTTACGGCTTGCACCCGCGATATTATGAGGCAACAATAGGTAAAGCGGCGGCAAAAGGGCTAGCAAAAGGAACTCCGTTAAGAAAGGAAGACATTAAATGAAAGCTCTGGCTTTAATAACTGCAAGAGGAGGTTCTAAGAGAATTCCGCGCAAAAACATAAAGAATTTTTTCGGTAAACCTATAATGTCTTACCCTATTGAGGCCGCCTTAGAAAGTAAGATTTTTGACAAAGTAATGGTTTCGACAGATGACCGTGAAATTGCCGATATCGCTGTAAAATATGGGGCCGAAATGCCGTTTTTCAGGAGCGAACAAAATTCAAACGACACATCGGGAACTCTTGACGTAGTAATCGAAGTTTTAGATGAGCTTGAAAAACGGGGCGAACATTTTGATTATTTATGCTGCATTTACCCGACTGCCGTTTTTGTAACTTCAAAGAAGCTTTGTGAGGTTTTTCGACAGATACGAGAAACAGACGCTAACGGAGCTTTTCCTGTCATAAGGTTTTCTACTCCCATACAAAGGGCGCTTATCAAAAGCGAAACCGGCTTTATTAAAATGAAATGCCCTGAATTTGGCAAGTTTAGGTCTCAAGATCTTGAGCCTTCTTTTTATGATGCAGGCCAGTATTATTGGCTAAAAACCTCGCAGATAAAAAAAGACGGTTCTCTGCTGGACATGAATTTATTGGGAATAGAAACCCCCGAAAGTGAAGCTCAAGACATAGACAACGAAGAAGATTGGACAATGGCGGAAATCAAATACGATTTATTAAAAAACAGAAAACTAAAATAGAGGGCAAATTTTAATTTAAAAAACAAACCCTGTGACCGAGTTCGCAAACGACCCTTTCATTTCAAAAACGAGCCGTTTTTGAAGAAGTAAACGATATAAGCACAAAGAAGTTTAAGTTGAAATTTTGAGTGTTTTGGGGTAGTATAGCCTATCGTGATTTTTTCTTCTCTGTAGTATATGTATAGAGAGGTAAAAATTTGATTACATCTTTAAACAAAGCACCAAAAAATCCATTGATGGAAAATTTCGAGAAAAACAAAAAAAGCAGCGGCCAAGTGATTAAGCCGTTGCAACAAGGTTTGATAAAAGCCATAGCATCTTTAAGAAAAGACGGCGGCGACATTAAAAAACGTTATGTGATTGCCAAAAGTATGCTGGCCCTCGGAAGACTTATAAACAGCTGGAAAGATGTAGTCGGAATTGTGCTCGCCTCTCACACTTATCCTTACAGGCTAATAAAAGGAAGATTGTTTTTAGCCGTATCAGACAGTCAGTGGATGCAGACTTTAACATTTTTGAGATCAGAGATTATTTCAAAACTGAACAATACTTTTCCCGATATGAAAATAACGGATATATGCGCGAGAGTCGGCGTTATTCCCGAAGAAGTCAAAAGGAATATCGAAGAGTCCATTTGGCCCGACTGGAGAGAAGAACCCATAACAGAAGTTAAAGGCGTAAAAGATAAAGACTTGGCAGAAGGCATCAAACGGTGCTGTCAAAAAAGCTCTGCCCGGATAAAGGGTCTCACCGACAAGGGCTACAAGCTTTGCATAATTTGTCGGGCCGTACCTACCCGTTCAAGCGACGGAGTATGTGCCATGTGTTTATATAAAAGCCAAGAATCGACTCGGCTCAAAGCGATGACATTGATATCAGAAATGCCTTGGCTGACCTACGAAGAAGTATCAGAAAGCGGTTTAGGTCTATCAGAGTTGGAATACAACAGCATAAAAGAGGATCTTTACAGTGCCTCAGACTCTCTTATCACCGAGCTTGGCAAAGATTTATCAGTTGAGTTTGATGAAGAGACTTTTGCTCAGCTTCAAAAAGAAATAACCAGAGCCATTATTCTCAGAACCGGTTGTATGCCTGACCGAGTAGATCTTTCAGATATAAAGAGATTAGAATTTTTCGATGCGCGGTGGTACAAATACCTTAAGCCTTTTATTGGCGAAGGAGGCTAAATGCTTATACACATAGGTCAAAATGATTTTATAAACCTTGATAATTGCGAGTTGATCATCAATCTTCAGACTATTGATGATAAGGGAAAGACTCAAATATTATCACAAATCATATCAGAAAAGCCTGTTTCAGAGCTTAGATCGGCTATAAAAACCGTCGACGAAAAATGGTTCGGTTCAGTTCTTTCGTCAGACGCTCTTTCGCAGCGATGTCTTTTGAGTCCGTTCGACCAAGCTTATTACAGCAAAGATGATTCAGTTAAAGATTCTTGTTACAGTAACCAAGGAGTTATATAAATGACACAATCGGAAATTACCGGCGAAAGCCGGCAGGACGATCCCATCAAAGAAACAGATGAAATCGCCGTTATTTCTGCTTCAAACGACAATTTGGGGCCGGGTTTTGACGATGAATATTCAGCACGTAACATTAAGGTTCTCGAAGGCCTTGAGGCTGTCAGAAAACGCCCGGGGATGTATATCGGCGGCACCGGCAGCGACGGTCTTCACCACCTGGTCTGGGAAATAGTAGACAACAGCATCGACGAAGTTTTGGCAAAGCATGCCTCGACAGTTTTAGTAAATATGCATGAAGACGGTTCTTTGTCTATTCTAGACGACGGTCGCGGTATTCCGACGGACATACATGAACCGACCGGAAAACCTGCATTAGAAATTATTCTGACTGTTTTGCATTCAGGCGGCAAATTTGACAAAAAGAGTTATAAATACAGCGGCGGTCTTCATGGCGTAGGCATTTCGGTTGTTAATGCGCTTTCAGAATGGCTTGACGTAACTGTTTGGCGTGACGGCAAAATATTTCAGCAATCATTCAGGCGCGGTTTTACAAACGGCGAAATGACAATAACCGAAGGTGCAACGAGAACAGGCACAAGAATTCGCTTTAAACCCGACTCAGAAATATTTGAAAACACCGAATTCAGCTATGAAATCTTGTCAAAACGCTTACGCGAAATGGCATTTTTGAACAAGGGTGTTAAGATTGTTTTAAGACAGCGTTCAACTCAAAAATGTCATACTTTTGAGTATGTTGGCGGCATTTCGAGTTTTGTAGACTTTTTAAACGAAACCAAAACCCCTATTTTCAAAGACGTTATAGCTTTTAACAAAGAAAAAGACAACATAGAAATAGATGTTGCCATGTCTTATAACGACGGCTACGCGGAACAATTTTATGCATTTGTAAACAATATCAGCACCACAGACGGCGGCACGCACGTAGTCGGCTTTAGAAGTGCATTAACAAAGGTATTTAACAAATACTTAAAAGAGAACCCCGACATATTGGGCAAAGAAAAAGCCAAAGCCGGGGAAATTAAGCTTACCACCGAAGACACTCGCGAAGGCTTGATAGGTGTTTTGTCCATACGTGTTCCCGAACCTCAGTTTGAAGGACAAACCAAAGGCAAACTTGGTAATCCCGAAGTAAGGGCTATCGTTGATCAGGCTGTAAGCGATGTATTATATGATTATTTCGAGCAGAATCCGAATACCGCGCGTCCTTTAATGGACAAAATACTTTTGTCGATGAAAGCGCGTATGGCGGCACAAAAAGCGCGTGAGCTCACGCGTCGCAAAACTGCTCTTGAGGGCGGTTCGCTTCCCGGCAAACTGGCAGACTGCTCAGAAAAAGATCCTGCAAAATGTGAATTATTCATAGTCGAAGGGAACTCGGCAGGCGGTTCTGCAAAGCAGGGCCGTGACAGGCGTATACAAGCTATACTTCCGTTGCGAGGTAAAATACTCAATGTTGAAAAGACTCGTTTAGAAAGAGTTTTAGGCAGCGAAACCATAAGAGACCTCATTAACGCCATTGGGACTAACGTTGGCAAAGATGATTTTGACATTAACAAAATCAGATACCACAAAGTAGTTATCATGACAGATGCGGATGTTGACGGGGCCCATATCAGAACTCTGCTGCTGACCTTTTTCTTCAGGTATATGCCCGAAATCATACAGAATGGCTATTTATACGCAGCCCAACCGCCTCTTTTCAAATTAAAGAAGGGTAAAATCGAAAAATACGCATTTAGTGACGAAGAGAAAGACAAAATTATAGAAGAAGATTTTGGCGGCCCCGACAAAGTCACCATGCAAAGATACAAAGGTCTTGGTGAAATGAATCCCGTGCAGTTATGGGAAACCACCATGAATCCAGAATCGAGAATTTTGAAACAAGTTAAAGCGGATGACGAAACTGAAGCTGACAGAATTTTCTCGGTACTCATGGGCGACAAGGTTGAGCCTCGCCGCGACTTTATCACACAGTATGCAAAACAGGTTAAAAACCTTGATATTTAAGTGAATATAGCAGGGAAAACAAATGGATAACGATATAATAAATGAAAATATAGAAGACGCCGAAATTTTAGATTTAGCCGACATCGAAGCCGGCGGAGACGGTTGCTCGATACCTCCGGCGGGCGGCGGCACAGGCGGTCCGGGTGGGTATAACAAACACATAAACATTGAAGACGACATGAAAGCTTCCTACATAGATTACGCCATGAGCGTTATCGTAGGGCGCGCGCTTCCCGACGTAAGAGATGGGTTAAAACCTGTTCACCGACGTGTTCTTTACGCTATGTACGATCAGGGCATAACCAGCAAAAAACCTTATGTTAAGGCTGCGCGTGCTGTCGGTGAAGTTTTGGGCAAGTATCACCCACATGGCGATTCGGCTGTATACGACACTTTAGTCAGAATGGCTCAAGATTTCAGTCTACGTTATACTTTGATTAACGGACACGGCAACTTCGGATCGGTTGACGGCGACCAACCGGCAGCGATGCGTTACACCGAAGCAAGACTGGAAGCGCTGGCAGAAGAATTGCTTCGCGACCTTGAAATGGAAACCGTTGATTGGATGCCTAACTTTGACGGCTCTTTAAACGAACCTCTTGTTCTGCCCAGCAAATTTCCGAATTTGTTGGTAAACGGTTCGTCAGGCATTGCGGTAGGTATGGCAACCAACATGCCTTCGCACAATTTAAACGAGACCATTGACGGTATTGTTGCTCTTATAAACGAACCTGAACTGTCTATTGACGAAATAATGGAATATGTTCCCGGCCCCGATTTTCCGACAGGCGGAATCATCATGGGAACCGAAGGAATTGAGTCGGCTTACAAAACCGGTCGTGGCAGCATAACTATACGAAGTGTCGTAGAAATAGAAGAATTTAACAAAGGGCGCGACAGAATAGTTGTAACAGAACTGCCTTATCAGGTTAACAAAGCACGATTGGTTGCTTCTATTGCGGATTTGATTAAAGACAAAAAGATCGACGGCATCACAGATCTTCGCGATGAATCCAGCCGTGAGGGCATGCGTGTTTGCATCGAATTGCGCAAAGGCGTAAACACTGATGTTATATTAAACCAACTTTATAAACACACTCAGATGCAAACGACTTTTGGTGTAATAAATTTGGTTTTGGTTGATAACCGCCCGTTGGTCTTAGATATCAAGCGCTTGATGGAATATTACATTAAGCACTCATGCGAGGTTATCAGACGGCGCACCGTATTCCAGCTTAAAAAGGCGGAAGAAAAGGCACACATACTCGAAGGTTTAACCATAGCCCTAGACAATCTTGATGCGGTAATTGATTTAATAAAAAGCGCAAATGATCCTGCCGAAGCCAAGCAGAGTCTTATAGACACATTCATGCTTTCTGACAGACAGGCTCAAGCCATTTTGGACATGCGCTTACAAAGACTGACAGGGTTAGAAAGAGACAAAATCACAGCCGAATATCACGAAACTCTCGCTTTAATTCAAAAATTGAAAGGCATTTT
>Ga0172377_10005632_pt1 | contig 12898 bp, 13 predicted proteins | sample Pumphouse3metaG_FD_119749 | JGI IMG/M metagenome (GOLD analysis project Ga0172377, IMG submission 119749) | Leachate microbial communities from a municipal landfill in Southern Ontario, Canada - Pumphouse #3 metaG | ecosystem: Engineered > Solid waste > Landfill > Unclassified | place: Canada... | reverse complement strand
AAATGAAAACTAAAAAACACATTCACATTTAATGACATTATTATATTGAAATAAAATTACATTTTTATATTGACATTAACATGAAAGTAAATAGATATTATGCCAGTAACCAAATATGTAATAAGTGCGGTTATAAAAATGAAAAACATAATAGAGATATGAATGCAGCAATAAATATAATGATAAAAGGAATGAAAACAATACTAGAAGAACAATATAAAATAATAGAAATACTTTAAATAAAACTCCATTTAAAATAAAAAAAGACGGCAGCGACTGTCGCCTAATAGTGCCTGTGGAGGATGTAGATTACGAACCCTGTGAAACAGGAAAAAAAAGACCGTGAGATCTTTTGAGTTAAATTTAAGTATACTTTAATTTAATTTTGTTCTTTGAGCCTCTTGCTATTCGTTTAACCTGATGATATAATTTAAACTAGGATGGTGCGTAGAATGAAAACAGGATTATTTACTAATGAAAAAGAAGAAACATATTTTTATAACTTGTTAGCAGCACGTAAATTAAGAGACAAAAGAAGAGAACGTGAAGGCTATGAAGTTGAAATAGAAACAGCTTTGGAAACGTGCGGTGGAATTTTAAAAGAACATGGTTCTAGGTCTAATTTTATAGAAGATATTCACAAACTTGAAACTTCAGCAGAACCAAAAAGTATGTCGCCTCCTTCGTCTACTAGAGAAGAAAGCCAGTATGCTGAACAAATTGCAGTTTTAACAACAGAGTTGAAAGATTTTTTAAAGAAATTACCACTTGAAATTACCGAAGACTTAGGTTTTTATTCGAAACAAATTACTGATAGAAGACAGCGCCGAGATGATATACTTAAATATGAAAATAATATAATAGAGCTTTATCCAGAAAGTGAGAAAGTTGACTATGAAGAGATTTTTTCAATTTTAAATAATATATTTGTCAGTATTGCTGAATATACAAGAGAAGACACTTTAGAAAAAGAAGAATCAATTGATTTTGAAGTAGATCCCCGAGAAGTCAAAGGAATTAAAAAAGCTCCAGAGAGCATTTTAAGAAAAGCAAATTTAATTGATTTAACAGATTATCAAGAAAAGCTAGCTCAGCCGATTACTAGGACACCTATAATGAATCATAATAATTTATCAGATGAGTTAAAAGAAGTCGATATAACTGAAGTTAACCATAGTTTTTCTGCTAATCCAGTTTCTTTAATAACAGAAGCAAAATTAAATGAGCCATTACCAGATGAATCAATTTCGAATGTTGAAAAAGAGGAAATAAAATCTGAAGATATAGTTGAAGAAACAATTAAAGCAAAGAATCCAGAAATGGATGTTCAACAGATTGTTGAGGGGACAGCTGAAAAACAACCGGAAAGGGTAGAACAAGAAGCAACTTTTAAAAAAGAAACACAGCAACTTGAAGATAAAGATTTAATTACATTTGAAATGCCTGAAGATTTTACATTAACTGATTTAGCAACGGCATTGTGTGGTAAAGCTGAGGGGTGGATAGATATATACGAAGCAAATAAAAAAGAGTTTGATAAAATAATTCAAGAAAAAAATAATGGGATTTCTAAAAATGTAGAAAATAACGAGAAATTATTTGCGGGGTTAACAATCAAAATTCCAGTATATGAACTGGCAAAAGAAGAAACACTTGGAAAAACTGCGTAAGGAGGATATTATGTTTTTTGCTAAAAAAGAAATAATTGAACTAGAAGACAAGAATTATTTAGTATTAAATTCAACTGTCATTAATAATGAGGTTTATTATGAAGTGTGTGAAGTAAATTTAGAAGAAGATACACTTGATGATAATAAAATATATATCCAAGCAATTAAAGAGTTTGGAAGCTTATATGTAGAAGAAGTAAAGGATAATAATATTATTGCCTTACTTAAAGATGCATTAGAAGGATAACTCTTTTTTTCATCTTAAAATAAAAAAAATTAGTTATAGAGAGGTATTATGAAAAGAATATTATTATTACTGATATTTACTGTTTTGTTAACAAGCTGCTCTAAACGCGATGATACATTAGTTTTGATAACTGAAGCAGGATTCTTATGAATATTATGAAAATAACAAAGTAGTAGGAATTGATATTGATATTGCTAAAGAGATTGCTCAGAGTTTGGGTAAAGAATTAGTAATTAAAGATATAGCTTTTGATTCTATTATTAATGAACTTAATAGTGGTAAAGCTGATTTTGCTTTAGCTGGGATGTCAATAACTGAAGAACGTAAAGAAGAAGTTGATTTTTCAATTGAATATGCCGAAAGTAAGCAAGTTATAATCGCTTTAAAAAACACAAATATTAAAACAGTGAGTGATTTAAATAATAAAACTATCGCAGTTCAGCTTGGAAGTGTTGCTGATACTTATGTTAGTGAAAATATTAAAACAGCAAAAATAATTAGGCAAAAAAAATTTTTAACTGCATCTGAGGATATTAAAAGTAAAAAAGCCAATTGTTTAATTATGGATTTACTACCGGCAACAGAGCTGGTTAAAAATAATTCTGAATTAACAATTTTGGATATTGAACTTTTTACTGATAAATATGCAGTGGCAGTTGCTAAGGGTAATAATGAACTATTAAAAGAGATAAATAATGTACTAAATGAATTAATAAATAGTGGTAAAATTAATGAATTCACATTAAACCATACAAGTAAATAGTAGGAGTGTTTTATGGATAATTTATATAAATCGCTAATAGTTGATGATCGGTATTTACTAATTTTAAATGGACTTAAAAACACAATAATAATAACCATTGGGGCAATTATTATTGGCATATCAATCGGTCTTTTTATTGCTCTTATCCAACATAATTATAAAGAAAATAAAAAAAACAATATATTATATTGTTTAACAAGCCTTTATGTTAAAGTAATAAGAGGCACCCCAGTGCTCCTTCAGTTAATGATTATTTATTATATTATTTTTAGGACAGCTAATATAAATATTATTTTAGTTGGAATTCTGGCTTTTGGTATTAATTCTGGGGCATATGTTTCAGAAATTTTTAGAGCTGGAATTGAGGCTGTTGATAAAGGTCAAATGGAAGCTGGAAAAAGCTTAGGGTTAACCTACTGGGAAACAATGAGATATATTGTTCTTCCCCAAGGATTTAAAATATCACTTCCGCCTTTAGGGAATGAATTTGTTACTTTAATTAAAGAAACATCAGTTGCGGGATATATCGGTATTATGGAACTAACTAAAAGTGGAGATATAATTGCATCTCGAACATATAATTATTTCTTTCCCTTAATTATTACGGCTATAATATATTTAATTCTTACTTTAGGTATTACAAGATGTCTTCAATTTTTAGAAAAAGGTGAGAGTAATGTTAGAGGTTAAAAATTTAGTTAAAAGCTTTGGAGAAATAACTGCTTTAAATAATATTAATTTGAAAGTTAAAAAAGGCGAAAAAATTATTATTATTGGCCCTTCAGGATGTGGCAAATCAACACTTTTAAGATGTATAAATCTCCTTGAGGCTCCAACTTCAGGAATAATAAAATATGAGGGCATAGAAACTAAAGATATTAAAAGAAATCATCTTAATCAAAAGATTGGTATGATTTTTCAAAGTTATAATTTATTTAATCATTTAACAATTATTAAAAATATAACTGTTGTTCCAATTAAACTTAAATTAATGACTAAAGAAGAAGCTTATCAAAAAGCATATAAACTTCTTGATGAAATGAAATTAAGAGATAAAGCCGGTCGCTATCCAAGAGAATTATCTGGTGGTGAAAAGCAGAGAGTGGCAATAATTCGTAGTCTAATACTCGAACCAGAAATTTTATTAATCGACGAGCCAACTGGAGCTCTTGATCCAGAAAATATAAAAGATGTTTTAAAACTTCTTGAAGAAATTTCTAAAAAAGGTATGACAATGATTGTCGTTACCCATGAAATGAATTTCGCATCTTATTTTGCTGATCGAATCATCTTTATGGATCAAGGTAAAATTATTGTTGAAGGAAAATCAAAAGAAATATTTGTAAATCCTAAAAATGAAAGACTTAAATCATTTTTAAGTAAAATTAGAACCTAATCGAAAGATTTAATATAGAGGATAAGAAAGGATGAAAGTAACATGATAAATGTTAATAGTGAAATAAAACCACTAAAAAAAGTTTTGGTCCATAGACCGGGAAATGAGCTACTTAATTTAACACCAGACTCACTTACAAGATTGCTCTTTGATGATATACCATATTTAAAAGTAGCTCAGGAAGAACATGATGAATTTGTCTCCATTATGCGTGATAATGGGGTAGAAGTTGTTTATTTAGAAGATTTAATGACTGAAACGTTAGAACAAAGCCCTGAAATTAGAGAAAAATTTCTTAAACAATTTATTTTTGAGGCGGGAATTACCACTCCTAAATATCGTGAGGTTGTTTTTGACTTTTTAAATAATTTTAGCAACACAAAAGAATTAGTTTTAAAAACAATGGAAGGGATTAATATTAATGAGCTTCATGCGATGGAAAGAGATGAGCAGCATTCACTAGTAGATATGATTACTGATGATTATAAATTTTTAGCAGATCCGATGCCAAACTTAGTATTTACTCGCGATCCCTTTGCATCAATTGGTAATGGCATTTGTTTAAATAAGATGTATGCAGTAACTAGAAATAGAGAAACAATATATGCTGAGTATATATTTAACTATCATCCAGAGTATAAAAACACAATAATTAAATATTATAATAGATATAATCCATATCATATTGAAGGCGGTGATATTTTAGTTTTAAACGAAAATACTTTAGCAATTGGAATCTCACAAAGAACTCAGGCAGAGGCTATTGAAGCCTTAGCTAGTAATTTATTTAAAAATTCAACTTCTAAAGTTGATACAATTCTTGCTTTTAAAATACCAAATACTAGAGCATTCATGCATTTAGATACAGTATTTACCCAAATTGATTATGATAAATTTACGTATCACCCAGGAATTATGGAAACTCTCGAAGTTTACGAAATAACACCAAGACTTGAAACAGTTGAAGAAGATGATATCATAGTTAGAAAAATAGAAGATAGTTTAGAAAACATTTTAGAAAAATATTTAAAAAGAGATATTACATTAATACCATGTGGTGCAGGAGATCAAATTATTGCTGAACGTGAGCAGTGGAATGATGGATCTAATACTTTATGTATTGCTCCTGGCGTAGTTATAGTTTATGATCGTAATAATATTACAAATGCAATTTTAAATAGAGCTGGGTTAAAAGTTTTAGAGATGAATAGTAGTGAACTATCTCGTGGACGTGGTGGACCAAGATGCATGAGCATGCCACTGTACAGAGAGGATTAATATGAATTTAAAAGGAAGAAGTTTTTTAACACTCTTAGATTACTCGAAGGAAGAAATATTATCTTTAATTAATCTTTCTGAAAAATTTAAAAAATTAAAAAAAGATGGGGTTGTTCATAAATATTTAGAAGGAAAAAACATCGTTTTACTTTTTGAAAAAACCTCAACTAGAACAAGATGTTCTTTTGAAGTAGCTGGTAATGATTTAGGAATGGGAGTAACATTTCTAGATTTTGCTAGTAGCCAAATGGGTAAAAAAGAAAGTATTGAGGATACTGCGGAAGTATTAGGTAGATTATATGATGGGATTGAGTATCGTGGTTTTGATCAAGACTTAGTTAAAAAAATAGCAGAATATGCTAAAGTACCAGTTTGGAATGGACTAACTGATGATTTTCATCCAACGCAAATGATTGGGGACCTTTTAACAATTAAAGAACATTTTGGTTATTTAGAGAATTTGAATTTTGTTTATATCGGCGATGGTAGAAACAATGTTGCTAACTCTTTAATGATTGCCTGTTCAAAAGTAGGATTAAATTATACATGTATTGCCCCTGAATCTTTATTTCCTGATTCTAAACTTGTTGAAAATTGTAAAAATATCGCTAGTGGGAAAAGTACTATTAAAATAACTAATAATCCAAATAAAGTATCAGGAGCCAATATTATATATACCGATGTTTGGGTTTCTATGGGAGAACCAGAAGAAGTATGGGAAAAAAGAATCAAGTTATTAAAACCCTATCAAGTAAATATTAATCTTTTAAATAAAGCTGATTCTAATTGTATATTTATGCACTGTTTACCATCATTTCATGATACTAATACAATAATTGGTCAAGAAATATATAATAAATACGGACTATCTGCAATGGAAGTAACCGATGAGGTATTTAGATCAGAGAAGTCACTAGTGTTTACTGAGGCAGAAAACAGAATGCATACAATAAAAGCGATAATGTATTCTGGGCTATCTGATGAAAATATTGATGAAAAATAAAATAGTAATCGCATTAGGCGGTAATGCTCTAGGGAGTACCCCAGAAGAGCAATTAAAATTGGTTAAATCAACAGCTAAAAAGTTAGTTGATTTAATAGATAATGGCAATGACATAATTATCAGTCATGGCAATGGTCCTCAAGTAGGAATGATTAATACTGGAATGGAGTTTTCTTCTCAAAATGGTGGAGGTACTCCAATTATTCCTTTTCCTGAGTGCGGAGCAATGAGTCAAGGATATATCGGTTATCATTTAGAGCAGGCTATTATAAATGAGTTAAACTTGCGTGGTATTAATAAAAACTGTGCAACTATTATAACTCAGGTTGAAGTAGATGAAAAAGATGATGCATTTAATAATCCGACTAAACCTATTGGCATATTCTACTCAAAAGAAGAAGCTGATAAACTTGCTCTTAAAACAGGATATGAGTTTATGGAAGATGCTGGTCGTGGATATAGAAGAGTTGTACCTTCTCCGAATCCGATTAGAATTCTAGAAATAAATACTATTAAATTATTGATTGATAATGGAAATATAGTCATAGCTATAGGCGGTGGTGGTATACCGGTGTTACTTAAAGACAAGGAGTACATTGGAACGGATGCTGTCATCGACAAAGACAAAACAAGTGCTTTACTAGCACGAGAAATTGGTGCAGATACTTTACTTATATTAACTGCGGTTGAAAAAGTTTATTTAAACTTTGGTAAAGATAATCAAAAATCATTATCTAGCATGACTACAAAAGAAGCAAAAAATTATTTAAAAGATAACCACTTTGCATCTGGCAGCATGCTACCAAAAATTGCATCTTGCATTGATTTTGTTCAAAATAGTAAAGATTCTATCGCCATCATTACATCCTTAGATAAGGTAAATGAGGCTTTAGATGGTAAAACAGGTACAAAAATAATAAAGGAGTGAAAAAAATGAATTCAAAAGAAAAAGCAAAAAGAAAAAACTCTTCCACTAATATGGGGAGACCAGGTCTTACTGCATTTTCAATTATTCTAATTTTACTAGTTCTTGTTGCCGCATCAACTTGGTTTATTCCTGAAGTTACAAATGCCAAATTATCAGATATTGTTATGGCACCAGTAAACGGTTTCGTTGATGCAATTGATGTCTGTATATTTGTCCTTATATTAGGAGGCTTTCTAGCAATGGTTAAAAAAACTGGCGCACTAGAAGCAGGTATTGCAACACTAGTTAAAAAACTAAAAGGTAGAGAATTATTAATTATTCCAGTATTAATGTTTATCTTCTCTATCGGTGGTACAACTTATGGAATGCTTGAAGAAACCGTTGGGTTTTATATCTTGCTAACTGCAACAATGGTTGCAATTGGTTATGATTCAATTGTTGGTTCAGCTATAGTATTATTAGGCGCTGGCTCTGGTGTTCTAGGATCAACTATTAATCCGTTTGCAGTTGGAGCTGCAATAAGTGCCCTACCAGAAGGAATTGAGGCAAACCAAGCTATAATATTACCGCTTGGCATAATTTTATGGTTAAGTGCTTATCTAATATCTGTATTTTTTGTTATGAGGTATGCGAGAAAGGTTAAGAAAGACAAAGGATCGACCTTCTTATCTTTACAAGAAAGAAAAGATATGGAAGAAGAATTTGTTAAAAAATCTCATGATGAAACAGATGTTAAATTAACTAAAAAACAAAAAAATGTTCTTTGGTTATTTGGACTAACATTTATTGTCATGATTGTTGGCTTTATTCCTTGGGTAGATTTCGGTGTAATCAGCGCTGAAGTTGCTGACTCAGGAAAACATTGGTCGGCTATTTTAACTGGTCAACCTTTTGGGTATTTCTATTTCCTAGATGCTGCTACTTGGTTCTTATTAATGGCAGTTATTATCGGAATAGTTGGAGATTTAGGAGAAGAAGGAATAGTTGATACTTTTATGGAAGGTGTTGGAGAAATAGTTTCCGTAGTTATGATAATTGCTGTTGCTAGAGGTATCAGTGTTATCATGAGTATTACTGGTCTAGGTGAATATATTATTGAAAATGCAGTTGAAGCTTTAAGAGGAACATCTGCCTATGTATTTACACCACTTAACTATATCTTGCACTTATTCTTATCAGTTTTAATACCATCTTCATCAGGTCTTGCTAACTTGTCTACACCAATTGTTGCACCTATTGCATCAGGTATAGGATTAAATCCATCCGTAACAATTATGAGCTATGTTGCAGCTAATGGATTAATAAACTTAATTACTCCGACTTGTGGCGCGATTATGGGTGGCCTAGCTCTTGCTAAAGTAGAATATCGAACTTGGTTTAGATGGTCATTCAAAGTAGTTCTAACAATTGGAATAGTTTCTATGATTATTTTAACTGCCGCGATGGTAATAGTTAGTTAAAAAAGTACAATTTGTACTTTTTTTTATATTTGTTTAGAGAAAAAATAATATTGTTTTAGATATTTATATATGTTAATATAATTATATAAGAAAGGAAGCGTAGATTATATGGAATGGTGGCATATTTTATTAATTATAATTATTTTATTAGTATTTTGGTTTGTTGCAACTTATAATAGTTTAATTAGTCTTAGAAACAAGGTTAAAAATCAGTGGTCACAAATAGATGTCCAATTAAAAAGAAGATTTGATTTAATTCCTAATTTAGTTGAAACTGTTAAAGGTTATACTAAACATGAAAGTGAAACTTTAGAAAAAGTTATTCAAGCAAGAAATACTTACTTGTCAGCAAAAACACCAGAGGCTCAAATGGAGGCTAGTGGAGAACTTTCAAAAGTTATGAGTAAACTTTTTGCATTATCAGAGTCATATCCTGATTTAAAAGCTAATACTAATTTTATGGATATGCAAAATTCTTTGAAAGACACTGAAGATAAAATATCTTATGCAAGACAATTTTATAACGATATAGTTATGAAATATAATACTAAAATCGAGTCTGTACCTAGTAATATAGTTGCCGGAATGTTTAATTTTAAACCTGAAGTCTTTTTTGAAGCAGAGACTGATGCCAAAGAAAATATTAAAGTTAAATTTTAAGAATCTTTTGATTCTTTTTTTTTCGATATGTGCTAAAATTAGAGTAAGGAACTGATAATATGAAAAAGATGATTTTAATATTTTTAATGTTTTTTTGTTTAACTTTGAATGTTAAAGCAGACTCTATTAACAAAATAACGATGGATATTTATTTAGATAGTTTTGGGACTGCCCACATAACCGAGAAGTGGGATGTTGTTATTACTTCAGGAACTGAAGGATATAAACCTTATTATAATATTGGTAATGCAGAGTTTACTGACTTTAAAGTAAGTTATAATAATGAAGAGTTTACTTCTATATCCACTTGGCTAACAAATAAAAGTTTTGAAGAAAAATCATATAAAAATGGAATAAATTACCTTAGTAATGGACTGGAATTATGCTGGGGAATATCTGAGTATGGCAAAAATATTTATACTTTAAAGTATAATATTGAAGGGTTTGTAGCTGAGGCAGAAGATTCTCAAATGATTTACTGGACGCTTATACCTTATGAATTATCATTAAAACCACAAGAAGTAAATATTATAATTAGAAGTGATAATAATTTTGAAGATACTATTCCTGTATGGGGTTATGGTAATTATGGCGGTACAGCTTATGTCTATGATGGCTTAATAGAAATAAGCAGTGATGGATTACTTGATAGTGATGAGTATATGACTATTTTAGTAAAACTTCCTAAAGGAACTTTTCAAACAGATAATTTTTTAGAAGAAACATTTGCACAATACTATGAGATGGCAAAAGAAGGAAGTACTACCTATAAAGATAAACCTAATTATCTTGAAAAAGCTTTCGATATATTTATTTCATTATTTACTTTTATAATTATTATATTTGTTGGTTTATGGGCTGGTTTAAAATCTAAAAATAAAAACTTTGAAAAACAAATATCCAAAGGAAAATTTCCTAAAGATTTAAATTATTATAGAGATATACCTTGTAATAAAAATCTATTTTATGCTTATTTTCTTGCTATAAATTATAACATGACTAAAAATAAAAATGACTTTTTAGGAGCTCTAATTTTAAGTTGGATAAAAAATGGATATGTAGAAATTGAAAAAAAACCCAAAAAAGGTATATTTAAAAAAGGGGAAGAGTCTATTCTTAGAATGCATTTAGACAAATATAAAGAAAAACATCTAGAAGAAGAAATTGATTATAAAATGTTTAACTATATGTATGATGCTAGTATTGATGGAGTCTTAGAGCCAAAAGAGTTCTCTGATTATTGCCAAGAAAATTACAAAGAAATTTTGGAATGGTTTGATGATGTATTAAATGCGTCCAAAGAAGAATGTTTTACAAAGGGACTTTTAACTAAAGAGAAAAAATTTACTACTAAATATTATGAAACAGAATTAATTTATGAAGAAGCTAAAAAATTATCAGGCTTAAAAAAGTTTTTAAAAGATTTTTCTAGTATTGAAGATAAAAGAGCAATTGAAGTGCATCTTTGGGAATATTATTTAATTTTTGCCCAAATATTTGGAATTGCAAATGAAGTAGCAACCGAATTTAAAAAATTGTATCCTGATGTTATAACTGATTTTTCAACTGATGATTTGATTTTTATTCATGCTATGTCATATGGTGGAATGCAAAGCGCAACAACTGCTCAAATGAAAGCAGAGAGTTATACTGCTGGTGGCGGAGGATTTTCTTCTGGTGGCGGAGGCGGTGGCTCATTTGGCGGAGGCGGAGGCGGAGGTGGCTTTCGCTAACACCAATTATTGACAAAAGTCTTGATTATGATAAGATGATATTGTAGAAAAGTAGAGAAAAAAAGAGGTGGCTAGCAAGTGAAAAAACTTGAAATAAAACTAACAAGACGAGTTAAATTAATGCTAACATCTTTTAGTATTCTTTCTTTAATTGTAATTGCCGCTACTTATGCTTGGTACATTAGTTTAAGGGAAGTTTATATAACGAGTTTCGATTTAAAAATAGATACTAATTTAAATTTACTATTATCTTTAGATGGTAAAAACTGGGATAATGTCGTATTTATTGATGAGTTTACTTATAATGATCCGAGTAATGTTTATGAAGGAAATACTAATGCGTGGAGTCCAGTAGGACTTATTCCAATGTCTACTGATGGAACAGTCGATATTAATTCATCGAGATTGAAAATTTATCAAAAAGTTGGTATTAATACAACTGCAGGAGGATATCGCCTACTTGCTCAAAGAGTTAATAACACTGGAGCAAATGAAAGATATGGTTATATAGCATTTGATCTATTTATAAAAAATTTTTCAAATAAGAATTACACTCAAGAACTAAACTTTTTAACTGAAGAAGCAATATATTTAGGGGTTAACTCAATAGCTAAAATAGCTGAGGATGGAGGTGTTCCTGGAAAAGGGATTGAAAACTCAGTAAGAGTTGCATTTGCTCAGATAGGAAGAGTTATTGGAAGTACAAATAATCAAGATAAAATCACATCAATTAGTTGTAATAATGTTAATGGTAAACCATCAATTATAAGCGGTATAACAGGACTTTGCGAAAATGCTGTAATTTGGGAACCAAATGATTTAAAACATGTTGAAGGAGCGCTGAAGTGGTATAATGAATCTTGTTTAAAAAGAGTTGGAAGTAATATAGATATTCCCTCATCATATGGAAGGAGTTGCTCGGCAATTAAAGATGGTGTTTATTATCCAAGTTATGTAATTCATAAAAATATAACTGAACTAGATAATGTTGATATATATGATGGTGCTAAATTTAATGGTTATTTAGGATCGAGTTCTTATTTAAAAGAAATCACATATTTTACGGATACGCAAAAGAACTTACCTGGTCTTCTAAGGTCACCAATATTTACTTTAGCTCCAAACAGTATTACAAAATTTAGAGTATATGTTTATATAGAAGGTCAAGATATTGATAATTATGAGTATGCTCAAGACGGGAAAAGAATTTCTATTGAATTTGGTTTTACTAAGGATAGATTTAATGAAGATGATGTTTATATTCCAGAAGTAATAGATGATATTTGGAAACCAGTGATAACAATTGATCCACCTGAAACGGAAATAACGATTGATAAAAACAGTTTATTTACTCCACCTAAAGCAACCGCAACTGATAAAATTGGTGAAGATTCAGAAACAGATATTACTGAAGATATTAGTAGCAGAGTTAAAGTTACCAATAATGTTAATACTTCAGTATCAGGAGAATATGAAGTGTTATATGAAGTAAGTGATTTGGCCAATAATTTCGCTGATCCGATAATTGTCAAAGTAATTGTTGTCTAAATGACAGCATTTTTTTTCGCCAAAAATCGACAAAAAATATTGACAAACTTTTAGATTGTGATAAGATGTTGTTATATTACCTTAACTTCTGCAGCAAAAACGGGCAAACCCTTTCTATATAAGGGATTGCCCGTTTTTTGTTTGTTGTATATTGAACGACTTTTTTGTTTTACTTAAAAAATTTGTTTATTTCTGATAATGTTAATATTTTT
>Ga0172377_10005630_pt1 | contig 12901 bp, 12 predicted proteins | sample Pumphouse3metaG_FD_119749 | JGI IMG/M metagenome (GOLD analysis project Ga0172377, IMG submission 119749) | Leachate microbial communities from a municipal landfill in Southern Ontario, Canada - Pumphouse #3 metaG | ecosystem: Engineered > Solid waste > Landfill > Unclassified | place: Canada... | reverse complement strand
TTGTTTTTTGCAAGAATTTTTTAGCGTTAGAATAATCGTTTTCAACGTTAAATCTTCTCAATAAATCAAGAAATTCACAACTGTTTTCGCGAGAACATTTCCAACACTCAAATTTATGATTACCGGCTAACATTTCTAAGTTCGTTGAAACAGCATCATATACTTCTTTTGAATTGGTATTTATATTCATACCTTCCACAACTTTTGTGGAACATGATGTTTTTAATCCTTTTACACCATCGATTTTGACAACACATACACGGCAATTTGCTTCTTCATGAATTCCTTCTAAGAAACAAAGTCTTGGGATTCTAACTCCTGCAACTTCTGCCGCTCTTAAAACAGTGTAATCTGATGGAACTTCAATAAGATGTCCATCGATGGTTACATTGACGAGTTTAGCCATTAATTCTTTCCTCCCAGCCCTCTGGTTTAGAAGTAATTGCGTTCACTGGACAAGCTTTTTTACAAGCTCCACAACGAATACATTTATCTAAATCAATGAAATGTTTTGTTTTTACAGAACCAGTGATTGCATCAACTGGACAGTTTTTAGCACATTTTGTACAACCTATACAATTATCCATAACAACATAATTTGTTAAGTTCGCGCAAACTCCAGCTGGACATACTTTGTCAACAACATGAGCAATATATTCATCTCTAAAATGTTTAAGCGTTGATAAAACTGGATTTGGAGCAGTTTGTCCAAGTCCACATAAAGAAGTATCTTTAATCATATTTCCAAGTGATTCTAATGTATCTAAGTCTTCTAAAGAACCTTCGCCTTCACAAATCTTGTTTAAGATATCAAGCATTCTTCTAGTTCCTTCACGACATGGAGTACATTTACCGCAAGATTCATCAACAGTAAAGTCTAAATAAAATTTGGCAACGTCAACCATACAGTTGTCTTCATCCATAACAATCATACCACCAGAACCCATCATGGAACCTAGATTAATAAGGTTATCAAAATCGATTGGAGTATCTAGGGATTCTTCAGTAATACATCCACCAGAAGGACCACCAGTTTGGACAGATTTAAATTTACGTTTATTAGGGATACCTCCACCGATATCAAAAATAACTTCTCTTAAAGTTGTTCCCATTGGAACTTCTAGTAAACCAGTGTTTTGAATTTTTCCACCTAGTGCAAAAACTTTTGTTCCACTTGATTTTTCAGTTCCAATTGATTTAAACCATTCTGGGCTTTTTAAGAATACAACCGGAACATTCGCAAATGTTTCAACGTTATTCACATTCGTAGGATGGCCCCATAAACCTTTGACCGCTGGAAATGGTGGCTTGTTTCTTGGCATACCACGATATCCTTCGATAGAAGCGATTAATGCGGTTTCTTCACCGCAAACAAAAGCACCTGCGCCAAGGCGTAATTCAATATCAAAACTAAAATTAGAACCTAATATATTATTTCCAAGCAACTGATACTCTCTTGCTTGTTTGATTGCAATATTTAAACGTTCTACTGCAACCGGATATTCAGCACGCACATAGATGTAACCTTGGTTAGAACCAATAGCGTATCCGCAAATAGCCATTGCCTCAAGAACACTGTGAGGGTCACCCTCTAGAACTGCACGGTCCATAAATGCACCTGGATCGCCTTCATCCGCATTACAAATAACGTATTTTTGATCATCAACTGATTTAGATGCAAATTCCCATTTTAATCCTGTAGGGAATCCGCCGCCACCTCTACCTCTTAGTCCTGATCTTTTCATGTAATCAATGACTTCAAGTGGTGAAAATTCAGCTAGTACTTTTCCTAAAGCTAAATACCCATCTTTTGCGATGTATTCATTAATATCAAGTGGATTAATGTTTCCGCAGTTACGAAGGGCGATTCTTTTTTGTTTTGAATAAAACTTTAATTCGCTAAAGTTTTTAACTTTCTTTTTATCGATTGGATCTTTGACCATCAAACGTTCTACTGGACGTCCTTTGACGACATGTTCTTTCACGATATCTGAAACGTCTTCAACTTTAACATGTGAATAGAAGACTTCATCTGGATAAACTACAACAACTGGTCCTTTTTCGCATAAACCAAAACAACCCGTCATTACGAGCTTAACTTCATCTGACATTTCGTATTCTTTTAGTAATAAATCAAATTCTTCTTTGATTTCTTTAGAGTGTGAACTCAAACACCCTGTTCCGCCACAGATTAATATATGCATTCTTTCTAACATGCTTAAATTACCTCTTTACTCCCGATAACAAGTAACGCTCTAATCGCTTGCCACCAATAATATGTTCTTCAACGATTTCCGCGACTTTTTTTTCGCTCACCAAACAATAAATAGTTGAGTTCCCATTTTGTTCAACGATTTCAACGATTGGTTCAAATGCACATTCACCCATACATCCTACTTGCGTAACAGTGACATTATTTAAATTCCGATTACTTATTTCTTCTAAAAATTTACTCATTACCGGTCTCGCTCCAGCGGCGATTCCACATGTTCCCATCCCAATTTGAACTCTTGTACCATTTGTTTGGTAGCGCATTGTCATATTTTTTAAGGACTGGTCACGAAGTTTCTTTAGATCTTCAAGTGATTTCACTTTACTCCTCCTCTTATGTAGTCAATATTATCTTTTATGTAATTTTTAATAAATGTAATTACTTCGACATCTTGAAGTGAAACATCACCTAAAATGTCAAGAACTTCTTTTAAGTCAAATTCAAATTCAATTTCATTCACAATATGTTTATATCGAAAACCTTTGATACGAGGATGTAGTAATATCGATATAATCGACTCTGACATCTGTCCAATAGGAGGTGTATCAATATGGTCTTTTCTAAATGTTACAAAAAGGTTCGTTCCAACGCCAAGTGTTGAGTCAATAGAAAATGTTCCATCGCAACCTTCGCAAGTTTGTTTTAGTAACGATAAACCAAGTCCAACTTTTCTTGTTGTTCTTGTCGTGAAAAAAGGGTCAATTGCTTTTCTTAATGTTTCCTTATCCATTCCTTTTCCGTTATCAGAAACGGTGATTGAAATTTTATTTGTCAAGTCATCTTCATTGATAATTACGATAATCATTGATGCGTTAGCGTTCAGTGAGTTTTCGACAATATCAAGAAGGAATAATGATAAATCATCCATTTTGAAAGGCCTTAAAAAATGCATCGATAGATTTTTCATCCAAATCAATTACATTATTTGATTCTCTTTCTAAAATATCTGTCAACTGATGAGCGTCTGAATTATAAAGTATATGTTTTTCATTTGACAAATATTTCTTTAAAAATTCTTTTGAAACATGTTTTGTGCATTCCACACCATTCATCATACCTGGTTCATAATACTTTAGTCCACTATACATATCTCTGTCAATATGTGCTAGGAAACGTAAATGATTGTATTTTTGAAGGATTTCAATTAACATTATAAATTCTAAGTCAAGTGGTCTTCCTAAGTAAAATGGTAACACCTTTACTGTATAGTCTTCAATATCTGTAATTACTTGGTCACCTAGCACACGTGAGTCATAAGTCTCATGAATTGCATAAGTTTCTAACTCCTCATCAAAACGCATCGCATCCTCTAATGTTTTAAAATAACATAACACATGAAAATCTTCTTTCACGGTTACTTCAACCCCGTAGATAAGAATTAAATTATAACTTAAACAAATTTCATGAATCACTGGTAATTGTTTTAAACTATTGTGATCCGTAATCGCAATATAATCCAACCCTTTTAGAGAAGCCATATTAGTTATGTTGTTAGGCGTCATCAAAATATCTGCGCAAGGTGATAAAGCGGAATGAATATGCAAATCATAATAATATTTCATATAGCATCTATTTGATGCATTTCAAGTATCACTTCAACTGCGGTTTTAGAAGAAGATATTAATGCAATTCCTTCTTCATTCGCTCTTGAAATCATCTCCACTGAAGGCATTTTTCCTTCACAAAATAATACCAAAGCTAAATCAAGCATTGAAGCTACTGCAATTGTATTCATATTTGCAAGCGTTGTAACCAAACCATTTTCGGGTTTTGCTTGACGTAATACATTGCTTAGTAAATCACTTACATAGATACCTACAAAGATTAATTCTTTAGATAATTCATTTGTCAGTAAAATATAGTCTTTACTAATTAGATTCAATACTTTCATGATTATCCTCTCCGAAGATATTAAACTTTAATTTTAAAACGGTTCCGTTTGGATCTGAAATAATGCTCATTTCATCAGATGATTTCTTAATATTGTTAAGTCCCATCCCCGCACCAAATCCATTTAATCTGGATAAATCGCTTGCGGTGGAAAAACCTTCAGTCATAGCTAGTTCAATGTTTTCTATCCCGGGTCCGAAATCAATGAATTGTAATAAAACCATGTCATCTAGTAATAAGAAATCGGCGTATCCGCCTTTTGAATGAATAACAATATTGATTTCAGCCTCATAAGAAGCGACGCTTACTCTCTTAATCAAATCTTTTGAAAAATGATTGCCTTTTAATATCCTTTTGATTTCACTTGCAGCCTTGCCAGCTTCATCATAATTTCCTGCTTGTATATCAAAATGTTTACTGTAAGACATTGTGTTTCGCAGAAATTCCTCTGATTCCTTCAAGATAAAGTAATCCAGAAGTGTTAAACATGGTTAATTCGGTTCCTAGTAATATAATGTTTGACTCTTCTGCGAGTTCTTTTACTTGTTCGGCAGGAATTTTCCCTCTCACAAGGAGTATAACTTCGACATCTAACATTTCAGCAGTTCTAATGGATTGATTGGTTGCGAGTCCAGTAATTAATAAAGTGTCTTCTAAGATACCTTCTTCTCTTACTGTATTCATAATCATTAATGCATCACTCATTAAATCAGAGCAGAAACCAAAACGAATTTCTTTATGCGGATTGTAAATGCCCTTAGTATAAATTTGACATTGATATTTTTCTACAATCATTTCAAGTGTAATCATATTAAATTAACCCTTTGTAAATCTCTCTGGCTTTTTGAACAGATGCATTTCCGTATACAGTTTCGTTTACTGTAAATACTGGAGCAAGTCCGCATGCACCAATACATCTTGTGGATTGTAGAGTAAATAAGCCATCCTGTGATGTTTCTCCAATATTCAATTTTAAATCATCAGAAAACGCATCAATAATACCTTGTGAACCTCTTACATAACAAGCTGTTCCAAGGCAAACACTAATAATGTTTTTTCCTTTAGGTTCGATGGAAAATTGTCCATAGAATGTGACAACCCCATTTATTTTAGCAATGCTTTCGTGTAACTCTTTGGAAATAATTTTTTGAATTTCCAAAGGAACACATCCAAAAATCTTTTGCGCTTCGTGTAAAGTAGGCATCAATGGTCCCGGCTTTTTCTTGTTTTCTTCCATTGAGGCATACAACTTAGCAAGCTTTTCTTCAGTAATCTGAATTTTCGCGCCCACTTTTCAAAAATCTCCCTTCTAAATCATATCAAGCATATGTATTATATCACCAATCTGTCACTTTGAAAATATAAAGAAGAAGGTAAAACGCTTACCTTCTTCTAAATGTTAAAAGCCATATTAAATTTGATAAAATTATGACTAAACCAAGACCCCCATACATGAAATATTCCTTATACTGAAGAAAAAAACTTTCTTCTTCTGGCAATTCGTAAACAATCTCCTCAGATGGTTTTACAATGATTTGAAATTCTTTTACTGACTTCTCATTATTATCGTTTTCTAGTGACAAAGATAAGTTATAAGTACCTGGAACTGTCGCGTGAGATGAGTATGAATCATATATGATATTAACATTAACCGATGTTGTATTGCTTAATTCATCTGACAGATTGATTAGATGTAAAAAATCTTCAAGTAAGAGAACATGATTTGTATATGTTTGAACTACAGAAGAATCAAAATACATAATTGGTCCAATTTTATCGACAACCTGAATAGAAACTGTTTTTAATGAAACATTCCCATTTGCATCAGTTACAGACAAATGGATTTCGTAATTACCAAGTTTGTATTTGTTTATAGTGTAGTTATCAGATACTACAACAAAAACTAAGCTTGTTGGTAAATCATAATTATCAACGACATGTAGTCCCAACAGCACTTCTGCAATGGTAATTGTTTTATCATATCCAATGACAATTGAATTCGTTCCTGAAATAACTGGCGCTTCTGCATCCACAACTTTTACGTACTGAGTATAGGTTGTTACATTACCGCTTGAATCCTGTACAGAAAAAGTAACTGGATATGTTCCAACGATATTACTTTTCGCTGTGTACAAGTCCTCTACTAAAACAATATCTTGTGAAATGTCCCCGTCATAATTGTCGCTAGCAAAAAGCATGCCTTTTATTGTCGATATCGTGTATACGCCAGGGTATGGGATGGTAATTGTTCCTATATTTGAAAATACCGGTTTTAAGATATCTTTGACTTCAACATTAATTGTTGCTCGTTTCACATTGTGAGAAGAATCTTGAACTTCAAAGATAACTGTATACACTCCAAGAGTAGCCTTATTTGGCGTATAGTTATCTTCTACCAAAACGATTGATGAAGTTAGGTTACCGTCAATCACATCATATGCGGTTAACGTGCTTTTAATTTCAAGAATCGTTATGGGTGAATGAATATAAGATATAATCGTCCCAGCTGAACTAAATTCTGGAGAATCCGTGTCAACAATCGTTCCAGGAACATAATCTTCAAACTCATCAAAAATTGTTCCCTCTTCTAACATAACCCTATCTAAACCATAATCCCAAAAATAGTAATTTGGATCTGCAAAAGACATATTTATATTGTTGACATTTATTGGCGTATTAAATACACAACTCTTAATATCTTGAAATTGCTCTTCAAAAAAATCATCATAATATAAATAGTATGTCCCAACAAGTGTTGTCCCATAATAAAAATATATCGTGCAGACAACATCTCCATAAGTAAACAAATCAATATAATCCGTTGTCGCAGATAGCACATAATCTTGATTAGACTTCATAAATATTGGCGAAATTGTTGAGTAAGATCCAATGTCACTCTCAAACGCATCTTCAGTAAGATAGTTTTGGCCACCAGGAAGATAATCCCAAGAATAAGCCATAATCATTTTGTTTTGAAACAATAAAAGCAGTAATAGAAAAGCAAATATAATACTAAAATAACGTTTCATCTTTTCACTTCCTTTTTGAAAAGATAATACGCAGTACTATATAATATTCTTCAATTACTGTGAAAAAAATAACGATTGTTTTCAAATATTACTTATCTTTTAGCACTCTTTTACTAACAGTGGAAATTTGATACCTAAAGAGATTTGATTTTTGTTTTGCTTTTAAGAGCATATTTCTTCCTTCAACACTATGAGTATATACCAAAGTAAACTTGCCTTTTCGTTCTGATAAATGCCTTGCAAATATTTCAGCGTTTGCTTTGTTTGAACAAAGAAGTGATGGCACCTGAAAAGCATTTGCATAATAAAGACGTCTGATTCCAAACAAAGATCTAGTCTCAATCACCAAATATCTAGGGTTATCAAATACCGAAAGCATTTCTTTCAAGGCCGAGGAGAATACAGCTTTCTCGTGTCTTGTGGCCAAATCAAGATAGGCGTTCACAAATCCATTATGAGTATCTTTTGTGACTTGTACTTTGGCAGACAAACTTGAAATCATCTTCATATCTTTCATCGTATTAAAAATAGAAAGTCCGTATCCCTTAATTGATTTTCTTGGATTTAAATTAAAAATTACTCTTTTAAATGGTTTATAAATAAGAATCAAAATCAAGATTGAAATTCCTAGTAATAATGCTATACTTCCTGATGCTTTGTAAACTTGGCTAGCCACTTGAGACATCACAGTCACAAATACCAAAGCCTCTGCAGCATCATAAATTAATAGTCCTTGGGGCCATACCTCACTAGGGATTTCGCTTATATCGACAATTTCTCCGATACGACTATTAGGACATGCTATTTGCCACTGACGTCTTACTAGTTCTCGATCCGAAGCCATTAAAAGAGTGGTTTCATTGAATTGCTTAAATCTATCCATCGAAAAGGGTGGTTCAATGAAATCTATTCTTTCAATACCACTTTCAATATTTCCGGTTGTATATTGTGGGCCTAAAAAAGTATTAAAACGTCTTTTTAGCGTTTCAAAATCATGCGATATAATATGTTCGCTTTCAATCTGTTCTTCAATTTTTGACTTCTTTATTAAATTATTTGTTACAACTTGATAAGGTTCGACTGTCGCTAAATGCCAAATGGACGCAACCTTATCGGCATCATACCTATCAACCCTAATTGCTCTGCCTCGCATTTGATTGCTTAACATATAACTACCAACAAAACTGGCCATAATTAACGTATTAATACAAGGAGAATCCCAACCTTCACCAAGAAGTGATTTTGTCCCCACTAAAATATCAATATATCTTTTTTCGAACAGTTCAGTCACAATATGAACACTGTCTTTTACTGTACCTTTAAAAGTAATAATGTTGTACATTGTATCATTAATTGGCGTAAGCGTATAGTTTAATTGAAGTCTTTTCGCTTCTTCTTTTAGTTTCGGTTCAATTGCTTTTGGGATAATAACAAGTGATCCAGTAAGCATAGCAACGTTGATTTCTTTAGAGACATTCCTCCGAATTACTTCAAAAATAGGAACAGCGCCAATAACCTGAATGGGATACGAGGTGCCGATAATTGATATCAAATCTTTTTTAATGAAATCTGTAAGTACAAGCATTTGAAGATCGTGCCCCATTTTTGTACTTTCAAATTTAGCAATTTCACCAATGCTTGCAATTTTTCCTATCGAAGATACTAGCTGGCGTTTAAGCGTGGAGTTTGTATTTAATTGTGCTTTCCCAAATTCTATTAAGCCATTTTCCTGGAGATGTTTTTTAAAAAACGACGAAATCTCTTTTGAAAAAATATCCTCACGAGCAATAATCATATTAAAAAGTGACTCAATATCTTCCATCGAATATAAATCAAAACGACTTCTACCACGTAGAACTCTCCTTAATTTTTTTGGAGCAATGAAATCGCCTTGTTCCATATAATGGACTAGCGTTCTATAGTCATCAATATTGTCAAATAATTGATAAGAGTCATCTAAATAGTGATGGTAAAATAGATCACACCAGTTTTCAAAAAGCCTGTTGTGAAGTAGTTCTGATACTACTTCTTTTGCTTTTTGCCGATAATCTGTTAATAGTTTCTTTTCTTCATCGGTTGGATAATTAAAATATATATAATCTTGATGAGGACATAAATTGTTTTGTCCCACTAGTTGAGGAACAAAGATTTCTTCGTCAATATCACCACAAAGCGAACTGTATTTTTCCCATTCAGATTGATTAGAATCATAAGGAGGCGTTGCCGTTAAGGCAATGATGACAAACTCTTCTTCAAACTGATTAAGAACAGCTACTAACGACTTATACCATTCACTACGAAGATGATGTGCTTCATCAAGGCAAATTGTTCGGATTTTTTTTGATTTAATAGTTTGTAATAAATTAAAATCTGTATAGTCAATTATTTCTGGCGTTTCTAGTAATTCTTCATCTGTTTCAGCTTTATCTACAAGATGATGAAATGCTGCGTGTAATCCTTGATATGTGACTGAAGTCATCAATTTTGGTGTTTTTAATGAAAAAGAAAGATAATCTTCAATATCTTCTTCACCATCAAGAAATCCGTCTTTAATTCTTTTTCCCCACTGGTTTCTGATGGTGATAGATGGCGACAAAATTAGTGCTGGCTGATTGAGCCTGATAATTAACTCAATTCCTAAAGTAGTTTTTCCACTACCCGGAGCAGCAACTATATGGATTTTCTTATCATCAAGATAAGAATCCATTTGGTCAAGTACCATTTGTTGATAATCTCGGAATATTCCCTTGAAAGCGAGTGCGTCGTATCCTTTCATCATCAATCTCCTTGATTTGTATTTTGTAAGGCGGTGATCTTAATTTACATGTTATCCGCTTTTTTAATAATAAACTAAACCATTAAAAATCATATCATATTCGAAAATAAATAGAAAGTACACCCATCATTTTTTTTAGATTTTTTCTAATGTCTTCATATACTAAATTTCCATCAAAAAAAGCCTTTTCAAGGCTTGATTTTATATAGTGAAAAGCAGGTATAACACCTATTCTCTTGATTTGTAAATTTCGATAAATATACCAGTTATACCAGCAACCATTAAGATTGCTAAAAAAACTAAGTATCCGTTATCCATAGAACGATCTAGCGAATGATAATATAAAAGTTGTCTAGCACCTACAGCAATTAAAATCATATATATTATATTTTTTATTGCAAACAGTACTTTTGATTCATTTTTTTCCATTAGGTACTTCTCCTTATATACGTTTCATAATAACTCTTAATGATTGAATGTTGTTCGTTTTGCTTAGTCAAGATACAATGCGTTTTACACACCCATTGTATCATTTAAAAGTAAGCAATACAATTATATATATAAATATTCATATTAATCTAATTTTAATAATCAGGTGATATAGTATTTGCATATAAAGGGGTAACGAATATGAAAAATTTCAAAAAATATGTAAATCCCATACTATTTGTATCAAGCATAATGATAATAAATACTGTATTATGGATTAATCGCATGAAAGCAGCTTTCTTAAATAATGAATCGATTGTAACATCTGTCATTGGTTCTATTTTATTAATGGGCTTCTTTTTAGTTTTTCTTCTTTCCACAAGAATGAAATGGTTAGTAAAACTATTTGGTGGATTAGATGGTCTTTATTTTTGGCACAGAATGTTGGCAATTGGTACTACAGCGCTCATTTTTGTCCACCAAGTTACATCAATTTATAATTTTTCTTCAAACCAAACAACAGTTTTCTTGCTAGGCGGCGTTGGAAGCGCCGGTGAATTAGCAAGAAATGGATTCTTGTTCTTAGTTTTTTTTGCTTTAATCGCAAAATTTCTTAAATATGAACATTTCCGTTTTATTCACAGATTGTTAGTGATTCCTTATATGATTTCACTATATCATGGATTCTATTCTTCTTGGGTAAACTTATTCTCCTTTGATGCTTTATCAATATGGATGATTTCAACTTCGGTTATTGGACTTGCTTCATCATTATATATGCTATTTATCTATCAAACATCCGCATTTCGTTTCAAAGGTCAAATTGTGGAAAAAACCGAACTTAATCCTTCTACATTTGAACTCAAAGTGAAAATGAATAAACCTTATCTTTTCAAACCTGGACAGTTTGCTTTTATAAAAATAAAATCTCCAATGATTAGTAAAGCCGCTCATCCATTTTCCATTTCAGGACAGGATGAAAATTATATATATTTCACAATTAAATCATTAGGAGATTTTACTGAAGCGCTTAAAAACACACTTATTGTTCCGTCAAAAATAAGAATTACTACTGCATATGGAAATATGACAATGTCATCTACTTCAAAAAAACAAGTTTGGATTGGTGGTGGGGTTGGTATTACGCCATTTTTAGGCCATCTACGAAGTACTGAAACTTTTAAGACAGATACTCATCTATATTACTCTGTTAATTACGAAAGCGAGGCAGTTCATCTAGAAACATTAAAAAATATGCCTAATATTAAAGAAAATTTCCGTTTTACTTTGTTTGAAGCATCTAAACAAGGATTCCTATCAATCAATAATCTCGAGATAGATGATGACACAATTGTTTCAATGTGCGGTCCTAAACCAATGGTTATGTCACTGAAAAAGCAGATTCAAAAACAATATCCGAGAGTCAAGATTGAGTTTGAAGCATTTAGTTTTACCGGAACATTAGTTGAAGACGTACTAAAAAAATCTAAAAAAATTATTCGCAAACTAAAACCAACCAACTAGTTTCTTCTATACAAAAAAATACCCACTTCATAAAAAGTGAGTATTTTTTATATTATCAATTTGTTATTACTTAGCTATTGGCAAAATAATCGTAAAAGTTGTCCCAACATTTTCAATGCTTTGAACATGAATTTCACCATTATGAATTTGAATTACTTCTTTCACAAGAGCCAACCCCAACCCTAAACTATAATCCTCTTGAGTACGAGATTCACTCGCTCTGTAAAATGGATCGAATACTTTATCGAGTTTATTTTTAGCAATACCAATACCCGTATCTGAAAATGTTGTAATTAAAGACGAGCCTTCTTTATTAAAAGAGATGGTAATGGATCCATACTGTTTATTATATTTAATCGCATTGACAATGAGATTAGAAAATACCCGAATCATCATTGTTTGATTACATAAAACAGTTGTCTGAAAATCTGGCTGAATAACCTTAAATTCAATATTTCTTTCATCCAGTTTCTGAGTAAATGATTCTCCAGTAATTTTAATTAACTCATATAAGTCAATTAAATCTAGCTCACTTTTGGAAATTTGTCTTGTTCTTGTTATTTCTAATAATTGAGAAACGATATTTTCCATAAAAGATATTTGCGACATAATTGTTTTAATATCTGCTTTAGTTTGATTATCTTTAGCCCTAACAAGCATATATTCTGCTTGAGCCTTCATAACCGTAAGTGGTGTTCTTAACTCATGTGATACATTAGAAGAAAACTGCTTTTCTCGATTCATTGATTGCTCAACTTGATCAAGCATTTGATTGACCATATCCGCCAGTTCGTAAACTTCATCTTTAGAAAAGGTTGTTGGAATCCTTTTAGAGAAATCCTCTTCATCTTTAATACTCGCAGCTGTAAGATAAATTTCTTTGATTGGTCTAAATGAACGTTTAATAATCAGATATCCACCAAGTGCGGAAAGTAATATCATGATTGGGGATATAATCGCTGCTAGTAATATCACTTTATT
>Ga0172377_10005628_pt1 | contig 12905 bp, 8 predicted proteins | sample Pumphouse3metaG_FD_119749 | JGI IMG/M metagenome (GOLD analysis project Ga0172377, IMG submission 119749) | Leachate microbial communities from a municipal landfill in Southern Ontario, Canada - Pumphouse #3 metaG | ecosystem: Engineered > Solid waste > Landfill > Unclassified | place: Canada... | reverse complement strand
CCGGGTGAAACGCTGCTTGTGGAAGTTCGCGCCTTTGACGTCAACGGCACTTCTTCGGAAGTTTCTTCCTTAACATATACGAAAGGGGGGGAAGTCAATTAAAATTAAAAAAAGAATCGCGTGCGCACTGGCTTTTAGTTTGCTTATCTCGCTTTTCCTCTCCTGCTCAGGCGGAAACCATAACGGAGACGATAGTTCGGAAACTTCGTCTCACCCCGGCCATTCAAGTGAAAGCTCGGGCGAAAACAATTACAATTATAACGACAAAGTATACGCCGCGAGCGTCACCTATATTGATATGGAAAACAAAATAACCACCCCCCGCGCTAACTGGGAAGCGCATTTTGACGAACTGAATTCGCTGGGGATCGACCGGGTGATTTGCTCTTGCGCGGCGCTTACGCCTTACGCTGTTTATTCCCGCGCCTATTACCCCACGGGCGCGGAAACAAAGGAAAATAAAAAGTCTTCTTTTACCGAATACATCAACGCGTTGGAAAACCTGCTTGCCGCGGCGGAGACAAAGGGGATAAAGGTTTTTGTCGGGCTCAATTACGCGGAAGAATGGGTAACGGTTCGCGCTTCCAACACCGACTGGAACGCGGCGCAGGCGGAAAGAGCGGCGGAAATAGCCGCGACCCTGTACTCGCTTTATGCGGAAAAATACCCGAACGCGTTTTACGGCTGGTATTTCCCTTGGCGGATGAATAATTCCTATATAGTCCACAAAACCCGGGAGAGCGCCGACCTTTTAAAAAAATACAAAGATATTTTCCGCCTTACCGACCCTTCCATGCCCGTGCTGTTCACCACGGTGCTGGGAAACGACTTTACCGCGGCGAAAACAGCCGAGGCGTTTGCCGAAATGCTGAGTATGGCGGGGCTTGGCGAAAATGATATCTATTGCTGTGTGGACGGCATTGGAACCGGGCAAATGCGGATGGATTCGCTTGACTATTATTACAGGCTTATCATAGCCGAAGCCAAAAAAGCCTCGCTTAACGTCTGGGCCGGCTGCGAAACGACGGTTTACGGCGAACCGAGCCAAACCGCCCTTCTGTCGCGGTTTATAGCTCAGTTGGAAAAGGCCGGAAACCATTCCGAAACCATAGCCGCTCTCAGCTACAGCGACGCTTATTCGGCGAACTTCGGCGCTTCCCCGTCGGTGCGCGGGGTTTACCTCAGTTATGTCCAAAGCGGCGAGATGGAAAAAGAGATCCCGCCCGACGCCCCGCAAATCACCTGCGCCAAAATTTCGGGGCGAAACGCGCTTTCGGTTAAAGTCAGCGTGTTCCAGCAGACCTACGCGGTGGGTACGTTAAGACTGTATATAAACGGCGTTCAGGTCGCCGAATACAAAAACACTTCGCGCCCCAACCCCAAAACAGTCTATGAAGAATCATTTTACCTTAATTTAAGCGATTATCCGGGTGAAATTATTATTAAAGCGACGGCGGAAGACATCGCGGGCAATGTTTCCGAAATCGGCGTTTTTAAGTACAGATGAATATATGAAAGATAAACAGATGAGATGAGATGAAAGGAAGAAAGACCATGAAAAAAATAACGGCTGTGATTTTATTGTTAACCCTGCTGTCGTCGGCGTGCTTTTTGGCCGCCTGCGGCAAGGGCGGCGAGGGAAAATCAGAAGTCAGCTCCGGCCACAGTTCGTCAAACCAAAGCGAAAGCGGCGGAACGGAATCGGACATTTTCGAGTCCATACCCAAGGAAACGCGTTTTGACGGCCAAAAGATAGTGTTTCTCTGCGTCAGCGAGAGCGCTTCGGGTGAGATTTACAGCGAGGATTTAAACGAAAAGCTGATGAACGACGCTGTTTATGCCCGAAATATGCTGGTAGAACAGCGGCTCGGCGTTAAAATAGCGGTTGAGTACGGTTCGGGCGGCGTCTCCTGCATTGAAATGATGCGCCAGAGCATAAGCGCCGGCGGCGACGATTATCAGGTAATAATGCCCTACGCTACCGACGCGGCGGCGCTGGCGCTTGAAAAAAACCTGCTGAATCTCGACGAGATAGACGAGCTTAACTTAAAAAACGAGTATTGGGATCAAAACGCCAACAAAGGGCTTTCTATCGGCGGCAAACTCTTTTTCGCCATAGGTTCTATGACATATTCGGACAAAGCCTTGACTTTGGTGTACTGTTTTAACAAAACGGTGGCGGAGACCAACAAAATGGACGACCCCTATGAGCTGGTTCTCAGCGGCGAATGGACTATGGACAAAATGCTATCAATGGCGCGCGAAGTCACCTTTGACTCCAGCGGCGACGGGCAAATGGGTATCGACGACACTTGGGGGCTGTTTTTGAACACCAGCTCGGGAAGCCTGTTTTTTGAGGCGTCCGGCGAGCGGATGAGCTCCAAGGACGAATATGACCTGCCTATCGTTACCGTAGGAAGCCAGAGGGGGGTTGATGTCTTTGATAAAATTCTCTCAATTTACACCGACGCCAAGGCGACGCTGTTAATCGAGGCCAACAACGACGCCGCTATCGCCCATGGATATGACGGCTGCTATCATGCGGCGGATATGGCGATGGTTGAGGGGCGGGCGCTGTTTAGGACGATGAACCTGACCGATCTATCCGCGCTTAGCAATTATGAAGTGGATTTTGGGATATTGCCCTACCCGAAATACGATAAAAACCAAGACAAGTATTTTTCCACCGTCAGCCTGTTTTATGTCAAGCCGGTGTGCATACCCATAAGCAACACCAATGTCACCGCTACCGCTTACACCCTCGCCGCGATGTGCGCCGCCTCGGTTGAAACGGTGGAAAAGAGCTATTACGAGGTATTGCTTAAGCAAAGGCAGGTCAAGGATGAGAAGTCCGAACCCATGCTCGACATTATTTTCGGCAACCGCGTGTACGACCTTGCTATTTTGTATAACTGGGGCGGTAAGGATATTTTCGACCCCAACGGGCTTTTCTGGTTTATGAACGTCGTCGCCGAAAGGGGAACAAACACCTTTTCCGCCGCTTATGATTCGCTGAAAGACGCCATCCAATCGGCGGTGGACGACACTATCGCGACCTTTTATTCATAAGTTCTCTGTTTGTCAAAATGTGAGACGAAAACTCTTGACCCTATTTAATATTTATTTATATAAAACAATATTCAGAAAGGAAGATTCAAATGAAAAAAGCAAAAGTCATGCGGGCGGTCTTGCTCGCCGCGGCAATTATCTTTACCATGAGCGCGCTGTGTATCGCCTCAGGCGCTGAAGACGGGGAGTTGAACTTGGTGTCCCTTGGCGCCTCCTACACCTCCACCGGCACCCCCGATATCGCCAACGACGCGACCTACGGCGACAGCGGAGGTGAAATGACCGACGGGGTCAAAGGCGACGCCGCCGACGGAAAACCCTGGACCGTGTATATGGGCGAACCGGCGGAGATTGTAATCGACCTCGGCAGTCAGTTCTCGTCGCTCGTCCGCGTTGAATACAGCGTGTATGTCTGGAAAGGCGCGGGGCTTAACGGCCCGGAGAAAATCGAGATTTTTATGTCGGAAGACAAATCGGTCTGGACTTCGGTTAATTCAACCGATTTTGAACCGGAAGAGTCAAATGACATTGTCATAACCCCGGTGACAGTAAATCTTGAGGCCGCATTTTCGGCAAGATATGTAAAGCTTGAGATCACAAGCCCCGGAAAATGGACGGGAATAGACGAAATCAGCGTTTATGAGCTGCCGTCCGGCGTTGTCAAGCGTTTGGTTTCGGTTGGAAAACCCTATACATCCACAGGAACTCCCGATATCGCCAATGACGCGACCTACGGCGACAGCGGCGGTGAGATGACCGACGGGGTCAAAGGCGATGCCACCGACGGAAAACCTTGGACGGCTTATATGGGCGAACCGGCGGAGATTGTTATTGATCTGCAAGAAAAAGTTGCAAATATTTGCGAGGTATCGTATAGTGTTTATATATGGAAAGGCGCGGGGCTGAACGGTCCCGATAAAATAGAAATATTCGCCTCCGAAGACAACACAAACTGGGTTTCTCTTGGATTTGACGTCTTTGATTCCCCCGACACAAACGATATCGTGGTTATTCCCGTAAAAGTTGAGTCTTCGGAAACGCCGGACGCGAGATACATAAAGGTCGCTGTCACCAGCCCCGGAAAATGGACCTGTATCGATGAAGTCAGCGTTTACGCTCTCCCCGAAAATGAGGAAAGCACGGAAGAACCCACTTCAGAAGCCGGCACATCCGCCCCCGAAGTCAGCGTTCCGGAAGAAAGTGTTCCCGAAGAAAGTGTTCCCGATGTGAGCGAGCCTGTTTCGGAAACAACCCAACCTGATTCCGGGCCGGAAGACACTTCGGAACCGCCGCAGACCGGGGATACCGGACTGTATCTGTTCGCGCTGGTTTCAGCTATAGCGGTGATTTCGGCCTTTGCGGTGATACGCGGAAGAAAAGCGTAATTTTACGGAAACCTGCGTGAAAGTGTTGTTTTGCTAAACGGGGTATGCTGTTTCACGCCCAAGCTTTCGACGGTTAAATCCGCCAAAAACCCTAAAATCAATGTAAATCGCCTGCGGCGGCGCGGAGGATAAGATGAAACGCTTTACCCCAATATTTCTTGTTTTAATATTTTTAGTAAGCCTTTTCGGCAGCGGGGGCGTTAACGCCGCCCCCGCTGACCTCGGCGCGCTGCGGGGCGTTTCGCCGTCGGTTTCGCCGGACGGGACAAGGCTTATTCTCCCCGATTGTCCTATCGAGGGCTATAAAATCGGTGTGTACGGCAGTTCCAACGTCAACATAATCGACATCGACGGGAATGTCTATACTCCGCTGGTCGACGGGGAAGTGAAGCTAATTTACAAAGCCGTCCCGGAAAACGGCGCGGGCGGGGAAATCGTCGCCAACTTTAACGTAAAACTCACCGTCAGGGGAAGCGAAACGTTTGAGGAGGGCGATAACAAAAAACCCGACGTTTTGCCGTCTGTCAGGGAATGGAAGGGCGGTAAAGGGGTTTTTGCCTTAAAAGAGGGCGCGGGGATAGCGGTTAACGACGAAACCGCCCTTTTCGCCGCGAATAGGATTTGCGACTGCGTTAGCGATATGCTTGGGCACAGCGTCACGGCGTTTGTCGGCGAGCCGAAAGACGGCGGCATCGCCCTTGAGCTCGACCGCTCTGCGCGGGGGCTTGGGGACGAGGGATATTATCTGGATATCGGCGACATTGTCACCGTTCGTGCGGCGAGCGTAACGGGGCTTTGGTACGGCGGCATAAGTTTGGTTCAAATCGCTTATCAGAGCGAAAATAAAACCGAACTACCGCGTGGGACCGCCCGCGATTACCCGGCTTATGAGGTGAGAAGCGCTCATCTCGACGTCGGCAGGGCGTGGATAACCATGGACTATTTAAAAGAGATAACATATTACTGCGCATGGTATAAAATCAACGATCTTCACCTTCATATCAACGACTGGGGCGGCCTGAAATACGAGGCGTTCCGGCTTGAAAGCGATTTTAAAGGGCTTGCCGCCGACGACGGTTTTTACACCAAAGACGAATACCGCGAATATCAAAAAGAAGCGCTGTCTTTGGGCATAAACATTGTCACCGAAATTGACACCCCCGCCCACGCCACAAGCCTTGAGCGGATTTATCCTCAGGTGCCGAGCCTCGGCTGGAGCTATGTCGACGTGCGCGACCCGCAATCGGCGGAAATCGTCAAAAAACTTCTTTCCGAATATATCGAGGGCGACGACCCTGTGTTCGCCAGCGGCTATGTCGATATCGGCACCGATGAGTTCCCGCTGGAATTCGCCCCTTATGTGCGGTCTTATGTCGCTTCGCTTCTCGATTATATCCGCGGAGTAGGCTTTACCCCGCGGCTGTGGGCAAAGTTCGGCTCGTCAAAGAGCTATGACGGCGACGCCGATGTCATGGGCTACGCTCAGGCGTCCTATGCCGTGCCGGAAATGCAAAATGTAAATGTACTCGTGGACTACGGCTATGATATCATAAACGCCGTCCAGAACCTTTATATCGTTCCCGGGTCTCCGCACGGCTACGCTGATTATATGGATGTTAAAAGCCTGTATTCTATCTGGGAAGTTTACCGCAACGACTACTACGGGCCTCTTTTAACCGAGGGGCATCCCAAGCTAAAGGGCGCTATGTTTTCGCTTTGGAACGACCTTTACACCACCAACTGCGGCTTTTCCGTGTTTGATATTTTTGACCGTTTCCGCGGCGGAGTTATGCTTATTTCCGAAAAAACGTGGTACGGTTCAAACGACGGAACCCAAACGGCGGATATGTTTATGGCGAAGGTCAATGTCCTCGGCGAAAAAGCCCCGCTCTGCAACCCCATGCGCGGCATAGATTCGGCAAACGGGACAGTGTGTTTTTATGATTTTGAAAACAACGCGGAAGATATCTCCGGCAACGGATGCGGGTTTACTTTGTCCGGCTGCGCCGTCGAGGAGGGAAGCCTTGTTTTTGACGGTAAGGGAAGCATATCGCTGGAATACGGCTCGGTTGGATTCCCCTATACCGTTTCGTTTGACTTGTTTATTTCCGAGCCGCCTTCCCCCGACACTCCGCTGTTTGACGGAAGTGACAGTTACGGCACGTTTTATCTCAACGCCGATGACACCGGAAAAATGGGTTTCAGGCGCGGCGTATACACGTTTTTATACGATTACAAACCGCCCGTGGGCGAATGGATACATCTCACCCTTACCTGCGATAACAAGCAAACCGTCCTTGTTTTAAACAATGTTTATAAGTTTTTCCCCGAAAACCAAAAATACGCCGAAAGTTATTTTTCTTCCACTTTTGTGCTGCCGACAGAAAAAATCGGGTACGGGCTGGTCGGCAAAATCGACAACCTGACCATTTCGGTCATCGCGGAGGATGTCAGCGTATACGTCAAAGACTATAACATAGATCAAACAGACAAAGACCGTTGAAAAAAACGCGTCTTGATAGCATAACAAAATTTTAAAGAAGGGTAACCGCTTGCGGGGAAAGCGTGGTACTGGCATGATTTATCTGGCGGGAAGTTCGGCTTTGACCGGGCAAACGAGCTATTCGGTTCAAAGAAGCATCAAAGAGGCGCATATGAGGGATGTTTTTCTTCATACCCTCAAGCATGAAAACGTCACCCGCGCCAAGCTGGCTAAAAAGCTTAAGCTGAGCGGGCCGGCGGTTTCCGCTATCGTGGATCGCGAAATTTCCGCAGGTTATATCCTTGAAAAACAGCCGATGGTTTCAAACGCTATCGGCAGGCCGCCCATTCTTATTGAAATCAACGGCGCTTTCGCCGTTTTGCCGGTGGTAATGCTAAAGCGGCACGGGCTTGCCTGCACGGTTTATGACTTTGCCCTCCGCGAGAAGTATTCGTTTTTCAGCCCCTATTCGCGTGAATTTATTTCGGGGATCGATTACGGCGAAAGCGCCGAGGGGCTAAAGCCCATTAGTGATGAAATTTTCGCGGGCGAGATCTCGCGCCTGCTGAGAACCGGCCTTAACTCGGGGGATATGGATAAAGCCGCCGCCGTTGTTTTTTCTTTTCCGGGCAACATTGACACCGTGGAAGAAACGCTCGACTCGGTCCCGATGCGAATACGGTTCAACGTTTCGGCGCTTTCGGAAGTTAAGCATAACTGCGGGGAAAAGCCGCTTTTGTTCGGGAACGACGCGATGTTTTCCGCCTACGGCGAATACGCTCTAAACCCCGCCCATTATGAAAATATGATTTACATAGACGTCGGCGCGGGTATCGGCGCGGGAGTGGTCAAGAGCGGAGACCTGCTGGTGGACAGCCATTCGTTTTCGTTTGAGATCGGCCACACCACAATCGACTACAACGGCCCGAAATGCCAGTGCGGCAACAGGGGATGCCTTGAGCGTTATGTCAACCTGAACGCGTTGGTTGCCGAGGCGCGAAACAGGACAGAATCGGGCGAAAAAAGCCTGATTTCCGATACGGATATTAATATCGGCACGGTGGCGGAAGCCTATGACGCGGGCGATACGCTGGTCGGCGAAATCATGGAAAAAGCCGCGGCGAAGTTGGTTTACGGTATCAACAATATGGTGACCTTGCTTTCGCTCCGCCAAGTCGTTATCGGCGGCGGAATCGAGAAGTTCGGCGGCAAGTTCCTTGACCTCGTCAACAAAAAAGTTGGGAAGCTCGGCAACCGCCGTTTTATGAACCGCGTGACGGTTTCTTACGCCCAATTCGGGCCGAAGTGCGAAAGTTACGGCGCCGCGAGTTATTTTCTTGAAAAATATTTTATTTAAAGTTTTTCGTACATTTATTTTTTTGTTTACCTAAATTATGTAACTTAAAAACTCCGCTGAAAAAGCTATATAGCTTTTTTGGCGGGGTTTGTGTTTTATTAGCGAGAAAAAAGCGGCGCATAAAACGTAAGTTTGCTTGCGGTAGAATATGTTTGAAATGGCGATATGACAAGAGTGGTCTTGTTTTCAAAAAACATATCAACCTTCGACTGGAGCGCGACGGCGAGCTCAACTCTCTCGTCGCGGTCAACTGACCCGTCTTGTCCAATGAGGTCAACGTCAATCTTATAAAACAACACAACAGCATAGCACATCCTTCGCGTTTATTTTCGGGAGCGCCATTATTGTATCGCAAGCCATGGGACAAAAACAGAACATCAAAACTAAACATGCGAGGGACAATGTTTTGTAATATTTATCTTATTGTCTGTTTGCTGTAAATCGTATTATTTATTAATCTTATTATACAAAATAATAACGCACCCACAAATGTGAGTGCATGTTCTTGGATAAGTGACTTCGTAACTGGTAGAGAGGATAGATCAATACTAATAACTCATTATATATCAATAATTGAGCCTTTTATCCTTTAATAACGATCTTTGCTTAGAAATGATTTCAATAAAATACCATTTTACACTATTCGGTATTGAAAAGCACAAAAGACATATACTTTTGATATAACATGAGAGTTTATAGCTGTTGTTAAGTAAAAGAGAAAGCATTGATCTTTCTTTATGTAGCTTTTATTCACAAATACCATGTGGATTCCACAGCCACTCAATGTTATAACTGTTTGTAACACCTACAACAAAGTCTACCATATGTGCCAAGGATTGTGATCTTTTTCCGTATTTTTCAGACGGCAAGCCAATACCATAATATATTTGCTCGATTGTATAATCCTTTAACAACGATGTGATTGATTTTAAATAGATTTTATTGTCACGCACTCCTGAAACTTTAGTAAAATCGCTTTTAACAGTCCTGTTTTTATTTTCAAAAAACAGACAAATGCTGTTTTTTACTGCAATAATGTCAGGAATAATACTGCCTTTATTCTTTTCGTTGGTTATTTCATCAGGATGGAGAATTATACCCGTGCCACTTTGGGGGAAGTCAAATGTGACAATTGTCCACTTTGCTAAAATTAGGCATTGTATAATTGTTTTTGTGACATTCTCCTCTCTCATTAGGCATCCCTCCACAGCGAACCATCTGGAAATAATATCGCATCTGCGAAGTATGAATAAATTCGGATATGCTTTACTTTTGAATATGTCGAGCCATAACGAACTTGCATAAGATAACGTGGTTTTTCGCTGTTATTGAGCTCAGAATAATTACGTGTTAGCAAATTATGTTGCTCGCTATTCTTAACAGCATCTACAAAATCTTTTATCGTTGAACCCCTATTATCAGAAATTGATATTGTTTTAGTATTTTCGTTTATAGAGAGGTCGCCAAACACAAGCACTAAGTTCTTCCGTCGTTCCTCAAATGTTTTACCTTCGCGGCATAACAGATAGTCAATAGCTGCTAATACACCAGGATATGGATCACCACGAAACTTTGCATTAACCTTATAAAACACAGTTTCCTCACGATTGCGTAATAACTCACCGATTTTATATTCGCTGTTTTCATATTGAGATAGATGTTTTAGTAGGTATCTGCTATCTAAGGTAATTGTTGCTGATAATGGTGACTTTCGATTTATATCTTGTCCACTTACTTTTGTAGAAAATTCGTTATTCATATAAGCACGTCGTTTTCGAATAACTAAATTTTGAAGCAGTTTATTTTGTCCAAGTTTTATCCCATTCACAGTTGTTATTATAATTTCATCAATTGCTTCAAACATTAATTTCATTTCGGTATTAGATGAATCGGGGCACCCTGGATATCTTGCAATTTGAGAATCAAAACACAAGCCTTTATTATTAATATGTGGAGCATTTTCAGCATAAGGATTAGGATAATTTTGGATGTCTGTAGGGAAATAATATAATAAAGCCGGGATACCATATATATTCATAACATCTTCCATTGCTTTCAGCACCATGGGATTCAGAACATCCCAACGTGGCTGTGCATCATGGCGTGTAATAATAACACCTTCTGGATAGATGTAAAATGCAGGCACCTCGTTTTCAACTGAAGCGGCAATGCGGGCGAATCGTTGAAAGGCATTATGCCCCGTTCCGGCTTCAGTAGTAATTTCTATTGAAAAAATTGGTTCATTATCAAGCTCAACAATCAAATCAGGTGCATCAAGATATAATATTTTACGGATATGATCAGGCATTGTGTGAAAGCGTTTTGGATTATTCGCATCGCTCTCATACATTTTGTTTTTTCTAACTGCTTTATTTTTTAATATAGTGTGGTCAATTATGTAGTCAGCAAAACTCTCTGTACTATACCAAACTCTATACATATACATACTCACTATCACGTTGTTTAATATCTGTATAAATTGGTTTTGTGATTTCGTAAATCATAAGCGGCGGAACAGCATTACCCGTTAAAACACGTTCTTGTACTAACCCACCATAAAAGATATATGAATCTGGAAAGCTCTGAATTCGTGCTCTCTCTCTGATTGTTAATCCTCTTGGTTGTGTAGGATGGCCGAATTGGAATTGAGGTCGAATCCCTCCCGCAAGTTGCGTTGGGCTCGGAGCATTTCCCGCTAGGCGAATGCGTTGCTTAAACCGCGAATACATTGGCATTCCTTGTGCTGTGCTTGCAATTTTTAAAATAGTCTCTGCAGGATGATTTGGTGATGTGTGATTATATAGTTTTACGGGCTTAGAAACATTAAGATCACCTTCCCCACGCATTAATTTTTGATATTCGCAAAGAGGATTTTTCCCGTATTCACTCACGGATTCATCGTTTCCGAGTTCTGGCAGATCAGAAATTGCCGAGTCAACTGTTCTTTGTTTATCAGGTGAAGCAAAATCCCCCTCTGGGAAATGATATCTTTTAGCAAGCCCTTTTCCGTTTTTTACGCCGACAAAAATTAAACGTTGTCGAAGTTGTGGAACACCAAAATCCACAGCATTTACAATTTTTACTGTTACTGTATAATCAAGATTTTGTATATTATTTACAATGCTTTGCTCAAATTGCCCGCCTGCAGTACTACGTAACCCAGAGACATTTTCAAGTATTATGTAATCTGGTAAAAACACTTTAATAAACTTCAAATACTCTAAAAACAAAAAATTGCGTTGGTCATTATCGTTGTGCTTACGGTTAGCTCTAGAAAACCCCTGGCAAGGAATACCGCCTGCAATTAAATTGATATGGCTAACCCCCTTGTCGGCAAGAAGTTGTTTAACATAATGAGCATCAGATTGTTTAATATCGCCTAAGCAACATATTGATTTGGGATGATTTGCTTTCCAAGTTGAAATAGCTGGGGCAAGATAGTCTATACCAAACACAGGGAAAAAACCCGCCCAAGACGAACCTAATGAGAAGCCTCCTGCGCCGCAAAACAAATCAATCATAGTTAAACTACCCTCTGGAATTCTCAGTCCATCAAGGTTAAAGTATAAAGGTTCTGTTTCTTGCACATATGCACTTTTTTCAACCGGAACATTTTTATCCCAAACATTAAAAACTTCACTTTCGGGGAGTATTGATAATTGGGTTGCTGGGGCTTTTCTTATAGTGTTCATAAATTACCTCAGTATACCTTGCCTTGATCTATTATCAAGTCCATATTTTTATTGTAGTAGTAGGCTTGCTATTCTTGTTTATTTTTAGATATTCAACAACATCACTTGTGCAAGTTCTCCAAGGATGAATTCAAATTTTCGATGCAAATTACCTTTCGTAGCCTTTAAGCCAATGTATAGCTTTCTCGGATAACTTTAGATGATTGGCAGTTCGTAAAATTATAAGTAACCCTAATGATACTAAAACCCTCCATTGTTTTCTATTACCATTATAAGCATTTATATTTATTTGTCAATTATCTTTGAAGAATAAAGGTGTTAATATCGGTTCTATTGACAGATAACTTATATTGCTTTATTATAAGAAACGGAATTTCACGCTTTTACGCTAAAAGCGCCTAAAACATCACTGTCTCCGCGAAAGGACGGCAATAGGAATGATAACTCAAACACTAAAACGCTCTCTTTGTATCTTTATCGCGATACTGTTTGTCCTTGCTCTTTACGGATGCGAAAATAGGGGAGCGGAGCTTGTTTCAACCAAGCTGCAAATAAGCCAAAAATCGTTTTACCCCGACAAGGAAGAGCTTTATTATTCGCTGCTCCGGCTGCGGGACGCGCTGATGTCCGACAACCCTGACCCGGACGGCGTTTTTGAAATCGGCGAAAAAGTGTTAAGAGATATGGATGGGCTTGGCGAGCTGTACAGCTATGAGGGCAACTTGGGTTATTATAAGGACGGCGAGTATTACGGCGCGGACACGACTTCTCCCATTGGCGGGGGCGAGGGGTATACTGATATTATCACCACCGGGGATTATATTGTGCGCGATGACGACGAGTTTGCCGAGGCGTTAAGAACAGCCCGAAGCGGCGAGGTTATATTTATTGATTCCGGCTCTTCGATTAATCTTTCGGAT
>Ga0172377_10005627_pt1 | contig 12905 bp, 8 predicted proteins | sample Pumphouse3metaG_FD_119749 | JGI IMG/M metagenome (GOLD analysis project Ga0172377, IMG submission 119749) | Leachate microbial communities from a municipal landfill in Southern Ontario, Canada - Pumphouse #3 metaG | ecosystem: Engineered > Solid waste > Landfill > Unclassified | place: Canada... | reverse complement strand
CGGAACATGCCTTAAGGATGAATATTTATCTCTCATATCTGCCAATCTAATTTCTTGTTCCATCACATATTCAACATCAGGATATTCTCGTCCAGGGCCACCATGGCCACCAGAACCACCGTAAGTATGAACGCTCAAGAAATCAATAGGAGAACCTATCTTTTTTGTTGCATAGTTTTTTCCATTAACAATATGCTCTAAAAAGAAATTAAAGTTCTCAGGATGGTTATAGGTATTTGTAGTAGAAAGTGCGGGACCACCAACTTTTATATCCTTGTTCACGCTTTTAACAGCATAAGTAAAATGATCATAAAGCTTAAAGTATTCTTCCAAATCCGCTTTATACCAGAATCCGCTTAAATCAGGTTCATTCCAACAACGAAAATTCCATTTTTTGATTTCATCTAAACCATATTTTTTGATTACATGTTTAGTAAAATCAATGCACAAATCTTCCCAAAGCTGATAATCTTTCGGTGGTGAAAAACACACCGTTGCACCATAAGGTCTTGTTCTAATTACTTCAGGATGAGCAGCTATCTCAATAGGCATTCCCCAAAACACAACATGCACCTTATTGCCTGTTGCCAAAATTAAATCTGCCATTTTATCAAATTCACACCAGTCGTAAGTAATATCACCATCGCTACTAACCCTTATCGCTTTTTCCGGCTGATTATAAATGCGAATATATTGTTGTGCAGCGCCACTTTCCTTTAATAATTTCAAGAAATTCCTACCCCATCCCGTTAATAAAAATTCAGTGGGATGTATAATTTGACTTGCCCAAAATGGTTCTAATTGCCCAATTGTTTTAGTTGCATCTATATTTATTTCAGTGCTTTGCTGAGCATGTGTATAATTATTAAATAATAAAAAGATAAAAAGAAATACAATATTTTTCATTCTAAAAATTTAGATTTTTATATAATCTAGTTCTACGTTAATAATCTCACTATTCACCTAAATAAAAGATTGTTTTCTATTTATTACACCCCTGATTTATTGTACATTTAAACCGTCTCCGTCCTCCTTTAAATAAAATTTTGTATTCTGTTCTTCTCCATCACTGTTCTTCCAGCTTATGAGATAACGACCCTTAAATCCACGAAATCTGGCAATACCGTCTTTCCCAACTATAACAGTTGTATTAGTCTTCCATTCATGGTTAATCAAATTATTCAATGCAAAAAAAGATAATTTAGGTTTCATATCCCTTGTAAACAATCCGGATACAGAGGGTTCGCCATTTGCACCACAATCGTCAACTACATTCCACCATGTAATTCCCATCATTGGTTTTATGCTAAACCATAAACGGTATAAGTTTCGTGCAATAATAGCTTGGATTTTCTGTCCTTTTTCATCTCCAACCGGAGAGGTAATTGTTATTTCACTTAGATGGATAGGTAATCCGGCTTTGGAAATAGCATCCATTTTATTCCACTGCCACTGTGGCGATTCCAGTGGTTTCCCTGCAACAATATCAAAGATCTGCTGGTCTTTGAATAAATGCATTTGCGACCCCATTGCATCAATCCGACAATCATGAGCGAGCAGATCTTTAACCTGATTCGCATAATTTTCGGCAGTACGCTCTGGGGTATCGGCTCTATTATAATCATTGATAAAAAGCTGAACATTGTCTGGAAATGCTTCACCCGCAGTTTTAAATCCATGATAGGCATAATCGCCGTGCATCCAGCCATATTCACTTTTACATACTGCATCCCCGGTTACGCTCTGACCATGAAAATCCCCTGAGCTTTCATTTACCACGTCCCAGCTGTTAATCTGGTCGCCATAATAATTTGCCAGTTCTACAATGCGCTTTTCTGCTAGCCTATTTAGCGCATGAAAAAATACCGGTGCCAGTTTTTCAATCTCCTCCGAAGGCATTTCCTTAATTTCTTCCTTTGTTAATTTATCAAGGTTTTCCTTTTCTTCTTTAGGCCAATATTGATCAAAAAACCATTTTGGCCAACTGTGTCCGTTTCCCCATATAATTGTATGACCGTGCAAATGAATACCTTTACTTTTGCAAAATTTGACTACAGGATCAGTTGCCGGACGTCTCCAATTAGGTTGTTTTTTAGGATCTTTTACTTTGTTCCAGTATTCTTCCGTATCCCAGTATTCTTCGCGAAATCGAGGACGATTAGGTTGCATTTCAAAATTATTCCAATAAAATGGAATTGTAGCAGAATTAAACAATGTGCCATATAGTTCTTTATACTTTGCATTTAATTTATAAGAACCTAATTGATTAAAATTAAATATCTGAGCTCCAAAAAGAAAATCATGAGAAACCTGTTTTACCGTAATGGCTGTTCCGGTCGGAAGTCCTTTAAAATTTAATACAGCATCTGCTTTCCTGTTTTTCTCAATATCCTGATCAATTTTTGCCTGAACTTCGGGATTCCATAGTTTCCAGTAGGCAGCACTCATTACAGTGTCATTCTTGGAACTTGTTTCGCGAATTTTCTCCTTTTCTACCCCATTTGCATATTGTGGAGTTTGATAAAAACATAATAATAGTAAAATGTAAATAATTTTCTGATTCATGGTAATTTTGTTTTAGTTTTCTCTTTATTTAAAATTTTGACATTCTGAAAAAAAACATTATTCACAAACATGCTTTTGATTCCTTCTTTAGAATTAATAGTAACATCTTTAAAATAAATATTCTTCAGATAATTTTCCGGAAGGCCAATCATGTTAATTGCTGTTTTAGCATTTTTGCAATTAATGTTTTCTATATGAAAATTCCGAAAAACGGGTGGATCTTTAATTTCAGATACTCCTTTCTGATATTGAATAACTTTTTCAATAGGCTCTCCATTGTAATTCATATTAAAATCAATTGCTACATTTCTTATGTTGTCCATGGTGATATTTCGTGCCCAGATATTTTCGACAATACCTCGCCTGCCAGGTCGTGTTTTAAAACGCAAACCCTTATCTGTGCCGGAAAAGGTACAATCCTCCACCAATACATTTCGAACATTTGCAGACATTTCACTACCAATAACAAATCCACCATGCCCGGCTTTTGTTGTACATCTCCTAACCACTACATTATCGCATGATCTTCCAATTTTCCATGCTTCTTCATCGCGCCCCGATTTCAGGCAAATATTGTCGTCTCCAACATCAATATCACAATCTTCAATCAGCACATTTTTGCAACCATCCGGATCTATCCCATCATTGTTAGGGCCATGTGCCGAAACGGTAACTTTTCGGATGATTACATTCTCACAAAAAACAGGATGGATATTCCACGAAGGACCATCCTTAAACGTTACCCCTTCAAGAAAAACGTCCCTGCATTCGATAAACTGAATAAACGGAGGACGCACTCCATCCTTCTCTGTGCCAAAGACTCTTTCTTTAAAAGGTATTCCAGCTTTGCCCATTTTAAACAATTTCACCATACCCGGCTGACGATTTTTCCAGGGCCACCAAACCTGTCCCTGTCCATTCAAAATACCGTTCCCTGTTATAGCAATATTTTGGCAGTCCTTAGCATATACCATAGGAGAATAATTGTAGCAAAAAAAGCCACCACGCTGAATTAATAACACCGGAAGGTAATCATCATATTTTTTACTAAAACGCAATTCGGCATCAGTATCCAGATGTAAATTAACATTACTTTTTAAATGAATTGGTCCTGTATTCCAAATTCCTTTAGGCACCAGCACAGTTCCGCCACCAGCATTATTACAAGCAACAACCGCTTTGCATATGGCTTCTGTATTAAGAAAAGTAGAGTCATTAGCTTTAGCCCCAAAATCCCGTATATCAAAAACCTTATCCTGAAACAAAGGTGGATTTAAATCCGGAAAATCAAAGGGTATTTGTTTGATGTCAGACTGTTTATTCTCAATGCTTTTATTGCCTTCAGAACATGCCATTAAAATAAAATGAAGAAAAAAACAGATAAATAATATTTTAAAAACAGACAATTTTTTCATACGTAAATTTTTAATATACAACTTCTTTATAAATAATTAATATACAGAACATTCTGTTTTAAAGTTTATAGTTTAGACAAAATCAAAAATAGCACTCATTAAAAAATAAATGCGAGATTATTGAATCGGCTTTTTTATTTTACAACAGATTCGTTTCTTCAGTAAACCAAACCTTTAAGCCCTGCTTCAACGATCATCTCGTGATTTCCCTCAAAAACTGTCAGGTATATTTTATCCTGTAACGAATTTTGATAAATAATATCCCTGTCACCTATCTTTTCCCCGGTAACAATACCATTCAGGTTCTGTTGCTGAAGCATGATTTCGCGTATTTCGGGCAACACTTTCGACTTAAGATTTTTGTTTTCAGTATCAGAAACAAGTTTGTTATAAAAGTCGATGGTTTGCGAAATAGGGACTGATCCGTCATAACCATCATGGATGCCACAGTATAAAAATAATTTACTGTTAGCCCTTTCCTTGACAGGTGTTTCCATATAAAAAGGTGAACGGGAAATTGCTTCGTCAACATCAATAGTCAGCGTGTCGCCGGTTGTTGCCAAAGCAATGTCTTTTCCATACCTGTTTCCACGATCTAAAGATTCATAATACCATTTTTTAATATCAGAAATACCTGCCCAACTTGAAAATGAACGAATATTATGCTTAGATTTCATATACATCAGCATAGTGGCATAACCACCTCCGCTTACACCAACTATGTGGATATTATTTAAATCAACATTTGCATTTTTTATGGCAAAAGAAATAGCATCATCAATATCTGAGACTACCAACTTACTGCCACAAGCTTCCGGGGAATTATTTCTACCTCTAAAATGGGGATGAATGTAATTCCAGTCCTTTCGCAAAATTTGTGAACATAGGGGATCCTTTTGTGTATAACCACCACTCCATGTGTGCAGACTGACAATTAATGGTTTTGGCTTATCCTCTTTTGAAAAATAATAATAGGACTTTTGATTTTTTTTATCAACGGTTGATGGGATATCGGTAACCTGGAATTGAGGAGGCCAATCCTTATTTATTGTATCGTCCCATTTTGGATTATTTTGTGCAACAACTATCGTCGAAAGAAAAAACAAGAAGAGCATTAACCCGTAATTTAATGTTGTAACTTTTATATTAATATGATATGTTCCCATTTTATTATTTTTTTAATTAGTCAACCCTTAAAAAGGGTTTTTATAAATTTCAAATCAAATTTCTGTTTCGCAACCAATTCTCTAATTGGCTAAACCAGGAATCCTTAATTTCAGGAGCAATACCAAAACCATGTCCGCCATTTTCGTAAATATGTAATTCAGCAGGCACATTGGATTTTTTTAGTGCCTTAAAAAAACAAATACTGTTGCCCACAGGCACTGATTTATCATCTTCCGCATTAACTAAAAAAGTAGGCGGTGTATTTTCATCAACCCATTCATCTGGACAATAGAAAGCTATTTGTTCTTCAGAGGGATTCTTTCCCAAAAGGTTTTTCATTGAACCTTTATGAACCAATCCCTCGCGGAAACTGATAACCGGCCATGCCAATATCAAAAAATCGGGACGCAAACCTGAAGTTCCTGCACCAGATAAAAAAGCTATAGAAGAATGTGTTGCTGCCATTGCAGCAAGATGCCCACCAGCTGATGACCCCCATAATCCGATCTTATAAGGAGAAAGCCCCCATTGAAGAGCATTTCCACGAACAATTCGGAATGCCTGCTGAACATCCTGCAGAGCCGCTATTGATTTTATCGAAGTCGTATCATTTATGGGAAGTCTGTATAACAGTACAAACGCCGTTATTCCCAAGCGATTAAATCGTTCGGCTATATACCGCGTATTTTCAACATTCATCTTGGAATATCCACCACCGGGACATACAATAATACTAGTTCCGTTAGCTTTAGTTGGTTTATAAATTAATAAACGTGGAACGACATCTCCTGAAATATGTGTCAATCTATTAGATTTGTCATATTGTTTGATTTCCTTGCTTCTCTCACTTATAAACCCTGATTTATTTTTATATAATTTGATCTCAGATACATCCTGACCAATAACCGATTGAAAAATAAATAACAAAATAATTTCAACGATTGTAATTCTTTTTATATATTTTATTCTCATAAATTATTAATTAACAAATTCTTAAAATATATTAATCATAATTAAAACTTTATTCTATTTCTTTAATATATTAATACATAGCATTGTTTGGGAAATTGTCTTATCAATGTAAAAACAAGAAACAATAAGTTATTTAACAATTTCTATCATAGAAACTGCATTACACGGTAATTGAAAATTTATTTCTTCCAAATCTCTTAATTTTACGGAAACTGATGGCTCCAGTAACTCCAATTCCATTTTTGATTTTATTTGATCAATTTGTATTGGATTAGGTAATTCGGGACTGCCAAGTGCTTTATATGCTGTGTATGAGTTACTATGACTCTTATCTATTCGCCAATGACTAAATTTAACTTTCGAATTTTTACTCCAGTAAGACTTCAATAAAATAGAAATATTATAAGTTTTCCCATCATTATAAATCTCATTATTCTGAAAATTAGTTACAACAATCTTTATACTATTTTTATCTTTAGTTGCAAAAATTGTTATGTGCTTATCATCTGAATTTTTCTTAACTTCAATTAAATGAGAATCTAATTTCTTCAAAAGCTTATAAACATTTAAAATAGGTTTATGAAAACCATTTTTTGTATCGAATGTACGATACCCCATAAAATCATGTTCAGGTATCCTCTCATAGCCTGATGAACAAAATGTAAATTGTCTGATATTTCGATCATTTTCCTGTTGCATTTTAATATGATCTGCAACCAGAGTGGTAAAAAAAGCAGCAGCATACTCGGAATTTCTAGTATCTGTCATAGGTTCAGCTTTTAAACCTTTAGTTCCTGATGCAGATATCCCCCATTCAGCAATATTAATAGGAACATCCCTTAATAATGGATATTCATCTCTAATATTAGCCAAACGGATTTCTTGTTCCATCATATATTCAACATCCGGGAATTCCCGTCCAGGACCTCCATGACCACCAGTACCTCCATAAGTATGAACACTAAGAAAATCAATTGGAGAACCTGTCTCTTTTGTTGCATAGTTTTTCCCGTTAACTATATGCTCTAAAAAAAAATTAAAACGTTCAGGATGATTATACGTATTTGTGCCTGAAAGTGCAGGACCACCAACTCTGATATTCTTGTTCACACTTTTAACAGCATAGGTGAAATGATCATAAAGCTTAAGATATTCTTCCAAATCAGCTTTATACCAAAAACTGCTTAAATCAGGTTCGTTCCAACAAGTAAAATCCCATGTTTTGACTTTAGATATACCATACTTTTGAATTACATGTTTTGAAAAATCAATACATAAATCTTCCCATAGCTGATAATTTTTAGGCGTCGAAAAACATACCTTCGAACCATATGGCCTTGTTCGTGTTGCTTCAGGATGAGCTGCTATTTCGTATGGCATTCCATAAAAGACAACATTTATTTTATTTCCTTTTGCTATAATTAAATCAGCCATATCATCAAACTGACTCCAATCATAAGTAATAACTCCCTTCTTGCTAACTCTTATTGCTTGTTCAGGCTGATTATAAATGCGAATGTATTGCTCAGCAGCTCCACTTTTTTTCAATAATTTTAAAAAGTTATTTCCCCAATCGGTTAAAAGAAATTCGGTAGGATGTATAATTTGACTTGACCAAAATGGGGTTAATTGACCAACTGTTTTAGTTGCATCTACATCTATCTTAACTCTTTGCTGGGCATTTACATTATTGCCAAATAAAAAAATGACAAAAAGTAATACAATAATATATTTCATTTATATTTTGTTTAAATAATTTATTTTTTACTGCTATACAATTCTAAAAAACCTATTTTAAATAGCTATCACAAAACTTTTCACAATCTATTTTATTGTTCCAATTTCTGTTATTGCAGACCTATCACAATTATCCCCAATTCGTATATTTAATTTTGCCTTTTTAAGAATGTTATCCTTTAATATTATATGATCATTTTTATCTCCATAAAGAGAAAGAAATGTTTTGACAAACGACATAGGATAACTCTCTGAAATAATTGATTCCCGAATATCTTTCAACCTTATCAGTTCAGGCGTTTGAATAAACGCCTTAGCTTTCAATGCCTTAATATATAACCCATCAACATCATCACACCATATGGCTGGTCTTTGATCTTCATTCAAAAAGCTTAATTCAATATTCTCAAGTGTGATATTTTTTGCATGACGAATGTAAAATCCATATGATGGTAAAGATCCAAACATTCGTCCGTTTGGATATGAGCTTTCCTTTTCAGAAATATTCAGGTTTGCATCCGATAAATTTCCACTACCAACAAATTGTAATTGAATATCCTTCATTTTTACATTTTCGACACTGGCGTCAGACAATCCGCAAACTGAACAACAATAAACTGCTCCAATTTCTGAACCAATTACATTACTAATCATTATATCTTTTAGATAAGGTTGATTAAATTTTACATCCTTTCTATAATAACGCATACGTTTACCAAGACGAATAAAAATTGCTGTCCCTTTTATATTTCGCAATGTGATATTAGAAATATTAACCCGTTCAATCTTTGCACCATCAACTGTCATAACCGCTAAAGCATCACCTCTTGTATCATATACAACACAATTGTTTATTGTAATATCTCTGATTCCTCCTGCTGTTTCTGTTCCTATTTTAATCCCTGAAGCATTTGTGCTTACAATACAATTACTAATAACAATATTCTGACATGATTCATTAGGAGAAAAGCTTTTCAGGCAAATGCCATCATCCTCACTATTGATATTACAGTTTGAAATCCTGACATTATGGCAATCAATCAAATCCAGACCATCGCAATTACGACCACGAGCAACTTCAAAACGAGGTCTTTCTATATCTTTATTTGCCCGACTGTCAACATTAATTCCATCGATTACCAAATTACTGCAAGACTGATACGACTCAACCCACGAAGCAGAATTGTAAAGCGTAACACCGGAAATTTTTATATTTTCGCAAGCTCTAAAATGAATAATCCGTGGACGAACACTAAACGAAGGGGTCTCATATGGTCCTTCTACCCATTGATCTCCATTTCCATCAATAATACCTCTTCCACAAATACTAATATTTTTTACTTCCTCCGCATAAATAAGCATCTTATTAGTGATCATCTCTCCCGTATAAGACGGATAGTTTGAAATAGTATTCGGAAAATCAGCCAAATTATTACTTGCCTTTAGAATTGCTCCGTTTTCAATTTCCAGTGTAACATTACTTTTTAAATATATTGTTCCTGAAATGAAACAACCATTATGAAGGTATACTCTACCACCACCTTCTGCATTACATTTTTCAATTGCTGTCTGAATGGCTCTGGTATCTAAAGTAATACCATCACCTTTTGCCCCATATTGAAAAGGATCAAAAAGACCATTATTTTCTTCAGCAGCATATACTCCTGAAATCCCCAAGATTAAATAAGTCGAGATTATGAGTATGATGTTGTTTAAACTCGTTAATTTTAAATTTATCATTTTTAAATAAAGTTCAGATATATTTTCCTTATGAGTTTTTTATATTTTAATTTTAAACAGGCATTTATATCGTTATATATTACTAATGAGTTTCCCTTTAAATGACACAAAACTTTAATTTTTTATTCAGAGACATTGAGATAAAAACTTTGTTTACCATGAACTAAAGATAGATATTTCAAATCTTCTTTTTTTGAATAAAAAAATCAATCCAATTTAAAATCTTCTTCAAACTGCTTTACTCCAATAACTTGTTCTTTTTTAAACAAAATATAATCCTCTATTGCTAAAATATCCATTTCTGTTCGCATAAAGCTCTTAAATGCATCATCAGGAGTGCATACAATAGGCTCGCCTCTTTCATTAAAACTAGTATTTACAAGTACACCTGTCCCAGTTATCTTTTTAAATGCAAGAAGAAGTTCATATAGTTTTTTATTTCTGCTTTTAGATATTGTTTGTACTCTTGCAGACCCATCCACATGAGTTATCGCTGGTAACAAGCCTTTAGGATACATCAACTTATCTTTCATTGTCCAACTGGCAAAATCTTGCGGTATTTCTCCCATAATCTTTTTTCTTACAGGCATAACATGAAGCATATATGGAGTCTCGTCATCCTGTTCAAAATATTTGCAGACATCCTCATATAGGACAATTGGCGCAAATGGCCTGAAACTTTCTCTTTTCTTTATTTTTAAATTGAGCTTTTGCTGCATCTTTTCGTTCATAGGATTAGCTAAAATACTCCTATAGCCAAGAGCACGGGGACCAAATTCCATACGACCCTGAAACCAACCTACTACATTGCCTTGTTCCAGCAGGTTTGCTAAACTTTCAAGAAAGCTTTCTTTATTATCGCAATAGTTGTGAAAAATTGCTCCATATTTTTTTAAAACTACTTCAATCTGATGTGACGTAAAGGAAGGCCCTAAAGAGGCATTGTTCATAGAATCAGGAATTTGAACAATCCTTTTATTTTTATCGCCAATATAATAAACGGATAATGCAGCACCCAGTGACCCTCCGGCATCACCTGAAGCTGGTTGTATCCATTGGTTTTTAAATATTTTTTCTCTTTTTAATTTTCCATTAACTACACTATTCAATGCTACACCTCCAGCCAAAACAATATTTTCCTGATTAGTTAGCTCCCGTGTAGTTCTTACTAATTTAAACACCACATCTTCAACTACACTTTGAGCTGCTAAAGCTAAGTCTGCATATACTTGATCTAATGTTGAATCAAATTTTAAAGGTGCTATGCCAAATAGTTGTTCCCATTTTTTTTGATTATACATTTTCAGTCCTGTGGCGAACTCAAAATATTCCATATTAAGAAGAAAAGACCCATCTTCGCGAATATCAATTAAATTATCAATTATCTTTTGTTTAAACTTTTGATAATTTTCAGAATTACTATTTCCATAAGGGGAAAGCCCCATAAGTTTATATTCACCACTATTTACTTTGAATCCACAATAAGCAGTAAATGCAGAATAAAACAAACCTAAGGAATGGGGAAAATGAAGTTCTTTTAGAATCTGAATTTTGTTACCAGATCCTATTCCAATAGTAGTTGTAGCCCATTCACCAACACCATCAATTGTTAAAATCGCAGCCTTCTCAAACGGTGAAGGGAAAAAAGCACTGGCAGAATGTGATAAATGATGTTCTGGAAAATAAAGTTGAAATTGATCGAAACCAAGACGGTTAAGTTCTTTTCTTAACATGTTTTTGAAAAATATTTTTTCACTAATCCAAATAGGGATAGCTGTTATAAAACTTTTTAATCCTTTGGGAGCAAAGGCATGATAAGTTTCAAGCAAACGTTCAAATTTAATAAACGGTTTATCATAAAAGGCAATTTTTCTTAACTGAGAAGGATTTATTCCCGCTTCATTCAGAATAAATTCTATAGCATGCCCGGGAAAAGAATTGTCATTCTTTATCCTCGAAAACCTTTCTTCCTGTACAGCAGCAATAATTTCACCATTAATAATCAATGTAGCAGCGCTGTCATGATAATAGGCAGATATTCCAAGTATAATATCCCTTCCCATTACTTAAAATATAGAATAGATAAAAGGCGCCAAAGCTGTTCCCGATGACACGAAAAGTAATAATCCAATAATTAATAAAATAATAATTAAAGGTACTAACCAGAATTTTTTCCTGGTTATTAGAAATCCCCATAAATCTTTCAGAAAATCCATTTTATTTTTTTTTATAATTAACTAATATGGATGTATAATATCCTCCCTTTCAAATAGTTTATTTCGCACGCTATAAAGTGATGTTTTATTTTTTTTAAAATCAGATAATTTTAGAGAATCTTTTCCTAATAAACGACGAATTATGCCTACAGGTGTTACAACCAAATAAAAAATTAGTGCAAGAAAAACTGGGGACACCAACCTATTTACAACCTTACCACAAAATATTAATATCCAAGTTAATGGGAAAAACAAATTTGGTAACAACAACAAAATAATTACAACTACAATGCCAATAATTAATTGAAAATTTTGAAAATTATGGTAAATACATAATAAATCAGCGAGAAGCAGTATCAACCCTGTTTCGTATAAATTCTGCTTACTTATATTTATTTTTAACTGATTCATTTACATTGTATAATATTATCTATTCTTCTTCTTTAAAATTTTCAGTGCTAACTCATTCCCAGGCTCCAGCTGAACTAACTTTTTTGCATATTCGTTGGCAAAATGAGAAACTCCAAAATCGTAATATAATTTAGTCAACACTTGTAATATATATTTATTTTCAGGTTGCTGTTTTAAAATACCCTCTGACTTCTGCAATTCAAAAATGTCAGATTTCATTGATACTACCAAAGGATTATGTATGTGTTGCACTGATTCCGAATCAAGAATTGAAAATAATTTATCAAAAGATTTATCACTAATGCCTGCTTTTACTATTTGAGCCAAAATTTTAATATCAGGTTTAATCTCAAATGCTTTTTTATAATATATAAGTGCTTTTTTATACTCCCCCAGATTAGTTGCAAATTGCCCGGCCTGTAACTGGTAATTTAAATCCATCGGATATAATAACACCATAGATTCAGATACTTTCAAAACATCTTTATATTGTTTTTTATCCAAATAATACTTTTGAAGTTTATGCATTGCCTCATCCAATTTGATTTGTTTCACAGCTAAACCGCCGGCTAGTACTTCCGGCATACTTTTCCCTGTTAAATTTATATCCGGCATCGTTTCATTAAACGGCCACTGTGAACGCAGAATTAAATTGGTATATTCGCCATATAAAGAATCCATT
>Ga0172377_10005626_pt1 | contig 12906 bp, 10 predicted proteins | sample Pumphouse3metaG_FD_119749 | JGI IMG/M metagenome (GOLD analysis project Ga0172377, IMG submission 119749) | Leachate microbial communities from a municipal landfill in Southern Ontario, Canada - Pumphouse #3 metaG | ecosystem: Engineered > Solid waste > Landfill > Unclassified | place: Canada... | reverse complement strand
GAATAATCAAAAATATCATCTCTCATTTGAAAAGCAAGCCCGAGATGCCCTGCATAATTTGTCATGGCTTCCACTACTACTCTGTCTGCCTTGACAGCGTACGCAGCACTCTTGATGGTTGCCTTAAACAAACTTGCTGTCTTACGTTCAATTATATCATAATAATCCTGCTCGCTTGTATCCAAAGATTCTGCTTTGCTCATCTGAATCATCTCTCCCTCAGCCATTTTCTGGACGGCATCAGTAAAACATCCAAGGATTTTGTTGCCGCATTTTGTTGTAAGAATGTGAAGCGCTCTGGCCAGCCAAAAATCACCGGATAGAACAGAAGCGGCTGCTGAAAATTGAGCATTTATTGAGGGTACGCCACGGCGCATATTTGCATCATCCGCCACATCATCATGCATGAGCGTTGCATTATGAATCATCTCCGCAACAACCGCGCAATAATAACTTAGCGGCACTAGCGTTCCACATGTTTTCCCCGCAATCAAGGATAAAACCGGCCTAATCTCTTTGCCCTCATTATCAATGATATAAGAATTAATCTTTGTAAGCAAAACATCCTCGCTTTGCACTGCAATGGACAAAGTCTGCCGATATTTTTTAAAATCGGCACCCAGCTCTTTTTTAGCCTCTTCTAAATCTGTCATTATAAAATATTTCCGCCTTATTGCAGAATAATATTGTTAAAAGATATATGCAACGGAGAACTCAAGGCTTCTTCCCCTAGACTGTTTAAGTTCTTTATAACTGGAATAAGTTGTATCATCATCATTGCCCATCTTCTTAAAGTCCAAATTATATCTTCCGCTTATCTGCAATTTCCATACATCCAACCCGGCTCCAATTCCTATTCCGGAATTTGCCTTATGCAAATCTCCAAAATCGGCGCCATTGGAAAAATCTTTTCCAATCAGAAAATTAAAATACGGAACCACTTGAACATAGGGACGCACCAACATTAAATTCGGCCCCCACTGTATACTTATAGGCACTTGAAGATATTGTAAATCATACTTATCCTTAGTAGTTGTAGCACCTGCAACATTCCCCTCTAATTTTGATTTTCTGGAGACGTAAAGCAATTCAGGCTGAACAGCAAAACCTGCCGGCAGACTTATTTTGTACAAGACGCCAAACTGATAGCCCAGATTATTATGCATATCATAGTTTTCCAGGTCACTTAGCTGTCCGGTATAAATACCCGCCTTTATGCCAAAGCCGTTTTGCGCTCTGGCAGGAGCCAAGGCAAACAAGCTTATTGCCAGAGCTATACCAAAAACTTTAAGGAATGTCCTCACAGCGCAATATTTTTAAGTGTTGTAATAATTAAAACTTTATTTTTGTAATATATCTGTCGCGACAGATATTCTGCCGCAGCAGATGTTTGGCCGCAGCAAATGTTACACTCACCAGACATGCTGCTGCAGCAAGCATACTTTCAGACTGTTATAGAAGAGCTTTAAGTTTCTCTTCAATAGCCGCCTTAGGGTTTGAGCCCACAAGTTTATCTTTTATCTCTCCGTTCTTAAAAAACAAAAGGGTAGGAATATTCCTAATACCATAGGTTGATGGAGCTTCCACCGCTTCATCTACGTTGCACTTTGCAACTACGACCTTACCGTCATACTCCCGTGCAAGTTCCTCAACTATAGGACTAATCATACGGCAAGGTCCGCACCATGTTGCCCAAAAATCCACCATAACGGGAAGTTTGCTCTCTAGAACAACCTCCTTAAAATTAGCATCTCCAACTGTTACTTCCATAATTGAAAAATTTAATATTTGTTAGTCATATATACTTTACGGTTTTCCGTTGCAAAAACGGAGCCGATTTCAGTTGCTAAATTAGTATTATTTTCCTAGAAATTGTAAATTTGTTATGTTAAAAATATAAGGTATTAGTATTCAGCATATATTATCTTATATAGTACATAACTTGTATAGAACATAACTTGCGTTTACTATAAGACAAAAAATTACACTATAAATTTTAATAACATGTATAAAGATTTTCAAGCACATCTTAAATCAGAGATCAAATCCATTAAGGATGCCGGTTTGTATAAAGATGAGAGAATTATAACATCCCCTCAGCGCGCAGATATTACAGTTAAAGGAGGTAAGAAAGTTTTAAACTTTTGCGCCAACAATTACCTGGGACTATCCGATAATCCAAGGCTTATAAAGGCCGCTAAAGCTGCCATGGATAAGAGAGGATACGGAATGTCATCAGTCCGTTTCATTTGCGGAACCGGAGATTTACAAAAAGAGCTGGAGAAGAAAATAGCAGAATTCTTTGGAACAGAGGATGCTATTCTTTACACCTCTTGCTTTGACGCAAACGGCGGAGTATTTGAACCTCTATTCACAGAAGAGGATGCAATTATTTCAGATTCACTTAACCACGCTTCCATCATAGATGGCGTAAGGCTTTGCAAAGCAGTTCGTTACAGATATGCAAATGCGGATATGAATGAACTGGAGAATTGCTTAAAACAGGCCCAAAAACAACGCTATAGAATTATTGTCTCCGACGGTGTATTCTCTATGGACGGCAATGTTACTCCTCTTGACCAAATGTATAAACTTGCACAGAAGTACAATGCAATGATTATGGTAGATGAGTCTCACTCTGCCGGAGTTGTAGGAAAGACAGGACGCGGTACTACAGAACTTCATCACCTGAGAGGCAAAGTAGAAATCCTTACGGGAACACTTGGCAAATCTTTTGGCGGAGCCGTCGGCGGATTTGTAACAGGCAAGAAAGAGATAGTGGAGATATTGCGCCAGCGCTCAAGACCTTATCTATTCTCCAACTCAATCCCTCCAATGGTTGCCGCTGCCGGAATAGAAATGTTTAACATGATGAGCAGAACCAACAAACTGCAGGATAAACTCCATGCAAACACAAAATACTTTGTGGAGAAAATGAAGAAGGCCGGCTTTGATATAAAGCCAACACAATCTGCAATTTGCGCAATTATGCTTTATGATGCAAAATTGTCTCAGCAGATGGCTGCCAAACTTTTGGATGAAGGAATCTATGTTGTAGGATTCTATTATCCTGTTGTTCCTAAGGATCTTGCAAGGATCCGCGTACAAGTTTCCGCCGGCCACAGCAAAGCACAGTTGGACCGCGCCATTACCGCCTTCACAAAGATTGGGAAAGAGCTTGGGATTTTAAAGAAATAACCTGGCTATACAAATGAAAAAAACAGGTCGGATTTTCCGGCCTGTTTTTTTATGCGATGTAGTTGTACATTTACAAGAGCAAGTTGCAGTTTTTCTGTTTCCAGCCTGTTTTTTATGCGATGTTGCTGTACATTCTCAGGAGCAGGTTGCAGTTTTTCTGTTTTCCAGCCTGTTTTTTTCTTGCCCGCGCGTTTTGTGTGCTGTTAGCCATATGCACCGCATTGCTGCACGGTTTTGTAACACAGTACTGCACCTTTTTTGCACCGCATTGCTGCACCCCTCTTTACAACACAGTTCTGCGCCTTTTTTTGCACCACATTGCTGCACTGTTGCAGCACTATTGCAACACCATTTTGCAAACGGTTGATTTACAGCCTGTTTAAAAACATAGCTTAGATGGGCATGAAAAGGCTAAAATTTTCCTACGTGATTATCAGCAACTTACAGCTGCTTGTGGTTTTCTCGTGTACTTTATACTTTGTCACACGCTGTTAATCAGCAAGTTGCATTTTTGCCTTTCTGTGCGTTCTGAGAGGGGTTGCAGCGGGATGGCGACGAGGGGTTGTAGTGGTAGCGCGTCTATGCATTGCAACCGGAGGGCGACGATGGATTGCAACTGCAGTCAAAGGAGTTAGCCCCTCGGTTGTTCCGGTTGCAGCGGGATGGCGGTGATAGGTTGCAACGGGATCTATCAAACAGCCGCAGAAGTATCCGGTATAGCTATTTTGTAAAACTTTTTCTATCCCGACAGATGTCATTTTGACGAAAGTAAAATAAGGTAATTGTTGTGCCGCAATGTTTTAAAATGCAGTGTTAAAAATATGAAGACCAAAAGCATATTTATTTTTTACCACTGAGCGTACTGCTTTCTGTATCAGAGTTATGCAACAGTTTGTCTGCTGCGTTATATTTGCGTCCAAAACTAATGTTCCATGAGAATTTTATCATGAACAGCTGGGCAGACTCTCTGAAATGCGAATTGCTATATGATGGAGCAAGGGTGCTCAGGTTGGTGGTTGGATTTTTATATGTGTTGCGATTTGTAAACGGATTTATAGCACCAACGGCAACAGACATTTCATCCGTAATTTTATACCCAAGCATTATGAGATGTCCTTTTTCATCTCTTGACACGACGGTCTCACCCAAAAGTTGCTTATCAAGACTGTTAATCTGGAAGTAAAGAATAAATTTCTTATAGTAGCCGTCCATTTCTATCGTATAATAACCGTTATTATAAACATGGTGATAGTCAACGCCTCTGCTGTCATAATGATTCATTCCTGCAGTTGCGCTAAAGGTAAATATTTTTGCAATCGGACCAACTTTGAATTCCAGTTCCGGATTAATCTTATACCAGCTTTTTTGGTTTAAATTGGTCCTGATAAATTTATCATTCTCTCTCACAGTTTCCTCCATGATTGGATTTTTCATGTAGTTATAGTAGACTTGACCGTTTACCGCGAACATTCCCTTCCGCCACTCAAAATATAATCTGTTCTCCCATATATGATAAACTTTAAGGCCGGGATTGCCTCTTCTAATCTGCAGAGAATCAATCAACTGTTCAACATTGTTTAAATCAGAAAGTTCAGGCGTACGGTAATCCAATTTAGTTGTCAAACGGATATATGCGTTGTCTGAAAAATTGTATCCTATATTAACCTTTGGATAGACAACAAATTTGTGGTAGTTGGCTCCGGCCTGTCCTGTCCACATATAAGCACCATATCCTCCAAAAGAATAATTGAACTTGTTGTAACGTCCTTTCAGCTCTGCAAACAGTGCTGCACGTCCTTCTCTCATTGATGTTGTTGCATCTACGGTTCCATTATAATCATTATTTGCATAAACCTGATAATATCTTGCACCTGTACTGAGAATCAATGCTTTATCCGAATGTTTCTTATTGTCCCCGACAATTTTATTTTCCGTTCCGACAGTACCGCCGGTCGCAGAGCCATCGGCAGCATTATTAGAACCTGCTCCGCCGGCATTTTCCGCCTTAGATTTTAAAAGTCCCTGCTCATAAATTGTCTCTCCGATTATGGAATATTTATCTCCTTTAACTTTTGAATAAATATCTGTTATAACCTTTTCTCCACCGCCTGTAAGAGGCTTGGACTCTGAATACATCTTCTTATCTGTAGTCCCAATATAGGTTCCCACTACATTCACAATTAGATGTTTATTTTCAGAAAAATTTTTCTGAAAATATAAATCCAATGACGGAGTTGTGTACAATTTCTTTGTGCTGTCTCTCATATCAACATAATTATCTCTGTCATTTACAGGATATAACAAGCTGTGGTAGTCATAGTTATAAACATTGTTGTGATTGACTCTAAAATCGGCGTTAAAGAACCATTTCTCTCCCTCTTGATAATTATAATATGCATCAACCCAGCTATGCCAAAACTTAAAGCGGCTTGGAATACCTTGTTCCACACGGGTAAAGGAACTGTCGTGAGCAAAATTAAATGTCTCCCTGTTTTCTCTCCACATACCTTTAAGATTACGAACATTGGACCAAATGTTCACTCCGTATTCGGACTTTTTATGATTAAACTTTGCATTAAGATTTATATCATTAAATCCCAATATTTGAGGAGATTGCCTGATGTCAATCCCGACATTTCCTCCGGATACGGCTCTTTTTACTATATAATCTATCACCACAGCTACATTTTCCCCGTAGCGCAATGATGGATCATCATGATATTCAACTCTCTTTATCTCCTCCGGCTTTAGAGCTTTAATCTGCTGGATATTTGCTTTTACCCCGTTTATTCTTAGCTGTACTTCTCCGTCATTAGAGGATGTAATTTTATCCTGCAGAGGATCAACAGATAATCTTGAGAGCCGCATTCTTGCAAGCAAATCTACTCCGTTTGTAGAAGACTTCACCTGATAAGCAGTTGGAAGCACCAGTTTTTTGTCAGGAGTATTCACAATATTTGAAGCGCTTATAACCAGCTCATTAAGAGTAAGTGCGGAATGTTCAATCTGCACGTCTCCAAGATTTACATTTCCGCTTACCCCGTCTAAACCAATCTTCTTATTCTCATATCCAATGCAGGAAACCTCGATGATATAATCTCCCGCCAAAATGTTATCAAAAACAAACCTCCCATTTTTATCTGTAACACAGCCTGTTACAACGCTCATGTCTTTTTTGCGCAGAACAACATCCACAAACTCCACTGCATTTTTCACAGCAGCCGTTTCATCAGTTCTTCCATTATCAATTGTATTTTTTGTCCCGACAGTTTTATTATATTCAATCTCCCCCGTACCTTTTTTTACAGCACTTGCCCCTGTACCGGACGTTGTTTTTACCGCAGAAGTTTCTGTCGCTTCTACCGTCACAATCCTTCCCTTTATGCTTATTTTCTGAGCATTAGCAAGACTGCATGTAACGGCCATTACCGCGGTTAATAAAATTATTTTTAAATAGTTTCCCTTTTTCATGATTAAACATTTATGCATATAAAACTCTCATCTCCAAAATAAATACATTAGTTAGACAGAGATTTTTATATTAGGTTGCATTATATTGATTGTACTGTTTATTAAATTTTAGCTTGATCGATTTTTAATTGTCCGTTTTCAGTTTCTTCTTTGCACAGCTCGCGCTTGATGTGGTAAAACAGTTACCTGTTTTACCACAGTCGCGAACTAAAAACGAATCACAAAATATTTACGAACTTTATTATCTCCGGCTGCATTATAGCGGAAGCTTCCGATATAATTATTTTTTTAACTTATTGACTACTACCACGCTACCATCCGGAACGGTTATTTTTGCATTTACCAGAGTTCCGCTGAATTTCTTTGAACGTGAAATGATTTGCGGATATATTGTAATAACCGGACCTTTTATTGAAATAAGGTTGCTTTCATAATTCCCGTTAGGATAAACCTTGCTGGTTATCAACTTTTCTCTACCATAGCTTCTTTTCATCTCTATCTCTACCGTAGGAGTTACGGTTGTATCTCTGACTATCTTGGTTTTGGTGGAATCCTTATTATATACTATTGTGCTTGCGGCAACTGAACTTACGGAGAACTTTGGATAGATTGCAAACATTGCCATCCTCTGTTTGTCTCTCCCCCAGAAGGTTCTATAACCACAATCATAAGTATTGTCCCTATCCGCCTTTACAATTGTTTTTAAAGGAGTTACAATGGTAGTAGAATCATCTCCCTCATCTTCATCATAAAGATTATTTTCAAAATCAGAATCCCAATTCCTCCAGTTTGGAGCAGGCAGCAAAGAAACGGCACATACTCTATGCAAAAATTCACTGTCGTTCATATCTACAAATGAACTGTCGGAAGCATTTGGAAGTTGAGCATAATTAACATAAAGAGTGTCATAATTCTTTGACAGTGTTTGAGTTGATGACTGCTTTGTAAAGTCAAATGTTTGCTCAACGGCAGCAGCGCCAAACACAAGCAAAAGAATTAAAGATATGACCCAAACGCCAAATGCAATAAGACCGGGTCTGAATTTTGGCATTTTAAAATTGAATGTCCAGCGGATTCCAAGATACATCAAAATGCAGCAAGGCAGAAGCCAAACAATTATTCTAAGCATGTTAATGAAGAATATATTACCCTGAAAATCAAAGTAATTAAGAATGGAAAGCGGAGTGGTTCCAAACCTTAAACCGGATGCAAAGTAATATGCAAGGCCCGCAATAAATCCTCCGAGTGATGCAAGGATACAAACAATTCCGACAATAATTTTTAGAATTCTTCCAAACTCTGCGCCTCTTGGCCCGTTAGAGTTATTATAGTCATATTCAACGCCTTGTACGCCCGGGGCACTTCCCTTCATTGCACACTTATCCTCTACTGTTTTAGCCTTAGGCATGATAATCCAAAGAAGGATATAAGCCAGAAAGACAACTCCGCCAAAGTGTGTCCATCCAAAACCGTGTCCGCTAATCCACAAAAAGTGTCTCCCCAATGAACCTAAAATGAACGCTACCACAAAAATCAATCTCATTATAACAGGGTCTATTTTGCAATATGCGGCAAGTCCGCTGCAAACTCCGCCAATCACGCGGTTGTCCATGTCTCTGAACAACTTGCGGCTGCTGCGTCCATTTTCCGAGTTTTGATTTCCGCCATTGTAACCTGCAGAATTTCCGGTATTTGCAGAGCCTTGGGCATTTGTATTTCCTGTGTTATAAATGGTTTCATCTTCTCCATCTATTTCCTGCGGTCTTCCCATAACTGCAATTACCCTATCTATTCTCTCCTCTGTAACAACGTCTTCCTTGCCAAACTTATCCAAAAGCAACTCCGCAATTCTTCTCTCAATGTCATCCAAAATTTCACTTCCTTCCGGTCTTGCAGAGTAATGAACGGTAAGCACTTTAAGATAATTGTCCAGTTTTGCGTAGGCATTTTTATTAATAATAAATGCAACGCCTCCTATGCTGATTTTTAATGTTTCTTCCATAATAGTTTAAGTTTTATAAGTTATTATTCCCCTCTGCAGTAGCATTGTCTGCACTATTCTGTGTTGTTGCAGAATCTGATGAAACGTTATTGTCTACAATTTTATTCATATCAATTCCGTTCTTTACAAGTTCAACGGATTTTACAACATCGCTCCACGCAGCATCCATAAGTTCAAGAGCTCTGCGCCCTTTATCTGTTAAGGAGTAATATTTTCTTGGAGGGCCGCTTGGACTCTCTTCCCAGCGATAACTTAGCAATCCCTGGTTTTTCTGACGGGCCAGAAGAGGATAAAGCGTACCCTCAACCACTATCATCTGCGCCTGCTTAAGCTCTGATATCAAAGGAGATGCATAAGAGTCTCCCTTGCGCAAAATGCTCAGGATACAATACTCCAGAACGCCTCTTCTCATCTGGGCCTGAACATTATCTGCATTTATTTCTACTTGATCTTTAATTTCCATATTAAAATTTTTTACTTGTTAATAAATAGAACTTGTGTCATTAGTTTAATATTAGACGTTCAATTATTATTTGAACATCGGAGCAAATCTTGCAAGATTTTCCGCCGTCGGAGGTATCCCGTATAACTCGCACATTTGCACAGGATTAATCGCTCTCGGGATAACAATCCAAAGTATAATATAAACCAGAAAACCAAATAGTCCCGCCAGAAAAGCTATTATAAAAATGACTTTCATAAGCACGGGGTCCAAATTAAAATAATAAGCAAGGCCGGTGCAGACTCCTCCAAGTGTGTGACGCCCAGGGTCTCTGTAAAGTTTATGAGGCGGCACCATCTTGTAATTATAACTGCCGCCGCTCATATTTGCATCTGCGCTCTGTCCGGATTCACCCCGTGCATTCTTAACGTAAGGCTGTCCGTCCGGCATTCCAAGTTGAGCTGTAATTTCATCTACCATTTTAGAATCAACCACATTTCTAAAGGAATCAATCTTGGTGGAGAAAAGTTCTGCAATTCTCGTCTCCAAATCTTTCATTGTTTCGTCGCCTTGAACTCCAAGTTTTGAGTTGTTCTTAAAAGCGTTTAGATAATTTTTTAAATCCGAATAGGCTTCCGTTTCAATTGTGAAACTTTTACCGCCAATTCCAACTGTTAGTACTGTTTTCATCTTCGTATTTTTTATATTATTTGTATTTCCTCTTTTATTAATCTCTTCTACTAATCAATCACCTTTCTTTTAGCAACCTCTTCTTGCGGGTTAATGCGCTACCTCATTTGACCCATCTTTGCGTGACCTCTTATTTGGTACTGCAAATATATATAGATTTATAGGTACTTTGTATCGCAAGGTACTAAAATAATTTTTAGGCCCGGTAACTTTGAGATCTAATCTCTTGATTACCAGGCCTATATTATTTTTAATCCCGACGGATTATTTTGTTACTTTTTTGCTACGGTGCTTTTTTTTCACCTATTTTGCCGGAGTCGCAGGTGCAGAAGATGCAGGAGCTGACTGCTGAGCGCCGCCGCTAGTTGGGAACTGAGGCTGTGCGCCTGCCGGAGCTTGCTGCTGAAGTTCCTTTGTGAGGTCAGTTTTGGTCTCCGTAACCTTTGTAGAAACAAACGCAGTTGCCAAAACGCTGCACACAAGAACTATGGCTACAAGAGTCCATGTTGCCTTTTCCAAAAAGTCTGCAGTCTGTCTAACGCCAAACGTCTGGTTTCCAGATGCAAAGTTGGCAGCCAAACCGCCGCCTTTATCGTTCTGTACAAGAACTATAATTGTTAAAAATATACTTGCAATTACAATGATGATAGCTAAAACGGTATACATATTTTAAATTCTTATCTTTTTAACTTGCTGTAAATCTGTCTTTTATTTACTCTTTCCTGAAGCCGCTTCTTTTTTAGCGAGTTCTGTTTCTTTCACAAGGGCTGCAAAGTAAGCACTTTTTTGCGGATATAGCAAAATTAGTTTGGAAAAAACCTCTATAGCCTGCTCATAATAACCTTGTTGTGCATATACCTGTCCAAGAGTTTCAGTATAAAATTCCGGATCTTCAAAATTCACTTTGCCGTCGGGACCCATAACTGAATATCCGCAAGAACTCTGTGTAAATGAGCCTGTTGCAAGATGCGCCGCCTCTGAAGGGAGACCGCCGTCCTCTCTCTCCAGCTGTTCAAAATCTTCTCTGGAGAAGTAATCTCCGCCAACAGGTATGTACTTGATTGTTGTTACAACAGGGCTGCCGACTCTCTCTTTTTTTGCCTCTGCAATTGCCTCTGCAATTGCCGCTGCCGCTGCTGCTTTTACGTCTTCTATTCTTTCTTCCACAACATCAATCACCTCCACCGGCTGCTTCTCAACAGGCACTTCCACTCTCTCTTCAACAACTTGCTCTTCAACTTGCTCCTTTGCAGGAACATCCTTTACCTCTTCCTGTGGCTTCTCATCCGCCGGAACTATTTGTCTGACTTTATCATACAGCCTTTGGCGAGACGGCAAAAACACAGCCGAATGCCTAAGCTCGGTATCAAAGATCTCCCTGCTTATGGCGGCCAGCTTCAAAAGCAAAACCTCCCGGGCATAAGAAAACCACGGGTACTCTGTAATGATGGTTTCTAGCTGCTCGGGTGTAAAATTCTTTATATCAGTATAATCCGTTTGTGTCATAGTAAACCGCTACCAATTTGCAACGGTTGCGTTAAATATGTCTTCCACCAATGTTTCTACAATCTGGTCACACAAAGATGACTGTACTGCATCCAAAGAACTTGTAGAATCATAATCTTGATATGCCGCAAATGATTTGTCAAAATTCTCTTTTGGATATTTTTCATTTTTAAAGACAATCTTAACCGTTACAGTCAGTCTGTTCTTGGAAGCAACCTCCTCAGATGTTATAGCCGTTGGTGTAACCTCATAACTGGTAATGTACCCGCTAACATCCAAATCTCCGCCATCAGTTACCATATCCAATTTTGTAAGATGACGATACTTGTCCTGTAATGATTGCGTCAGCTGATTAGAAAGGGTCGGATTAACTTGCATTGCCTTATTCTCAATAGTATGAACCGTTATAGATTTCACATCTTGGGCAATAGATGTCCCTGAGAATGAATATATTCCACAACCTGTTGCGAGCAAAATCATAGCCGCCACCGCAAATATTTTATAAAGTTTATTCATCTATTTATCCAGATGTAATTCTTTTATTTTTCTGTAAAGTGTTCTTTCTGAGATGCCCAGTTCTGCTGCCGCAGCTTTCCTCCTCCCCCTGTGTTTCTCCAGGCACTTCTTAATAAGCTCTGCATTAACCGAATGGATAGAAAAATCCTCTTTGATTTCCGCATAATCTTTCTCTTCCGGTTCTGAGGCAATATCCTTCTTATTCCCGACAGATTGCTGTGTGACCGGTGCCGTATTCACAATTACATTGTCTCCGGCATGCACAAATCCTCCCGCATCATCTTGCACGCCCGATGCTTTGGCAATTGCCGCATTATTGTATCCTCCCGATAAAGAGCGCATTTCGCTCTTTAAAGAATCAACTTCCTGTTTAAGTGAGAATATCATTTTATAAAGAACATCCCTGTCATTTATCAGACTCTCTTTATCCGCCTCGCTCTTTAAAATAGGCAAAGCTTCCGGACCATCCTTGGGCAAATATTTTTGCAGCATTTCCGCTGTAATATTTCTATCAGCCTCCAATACAGACATTTGTTCCGCCACATTTTTCAACTGACGAATATTGCCAGGCCAACGATAAGAGGTAAGCTGCACTTGCGCATCATGGTTTAATTTGAGAACGGGCATGTTATATTTCTCCGCAAAATCCAAAGCAAACTTCCTGAATAGTAAGAATATATCATTCTTTCTGTTTCTCAGCGGAGGAATAGTTATTGGTACAGTATTTAATCTGTAATACAAATCATCTCTGAATTTCCCTAATTTACAGGCATTTACAAGGTTTACATTTGTTGCCGCAACAACGCGGACATTGGTTTTCTGAACCTTGGAAGAGCCAACCTTCATAAACTCTCCGCTCTGCAAAACTCTCAGCAATCTTACCTGTGTAGATAAAGGAAGCTCAGCCACTTCATCCAAAAAAATGGTTCCCCCGTCCGCCACTTCAAAGTACCCCTTGCGCGTCTCATTAGCGCCGGTGAAAGAGCCTTTTTCATGTCCGAACAATTCCGAATCTATAGTCCCCTCCGGAATAGCCCCGCAGTTCACCGCTATGTATGAAGCATGTTTGCGGGAACTGTTT
>Ga0172377_10005621_pt1 | contig 12908 bp, 9 predicted proteins | sample Pumphouse3metaG_FD_119749 | JGI IMG/M metagenome (GOLD analysis project Ga0172377, IMG submission 119749) | Leachate microbial communities from a municipal landfill in Southern Ontario, Canada - Pumphouse #3 metaG | ecosystem: Engineered > Solid waste > Landfill > Unclassified | place: Canada... | reverse complement strand
TTTCTTGTTTTTTTTGGTGCTTTCATTTTTCTGTCAGGGTTTTAGCCTCCTTTAGTGAAATGCGATTGCCATCTTTATAGGCAGCAATAGAGGCATGTTTTATCCCTTCTGTTTTAATTTGTTTCTGCATATGAAGGGCATCTTTATATGTAGTTAACTCTCCGACACTGTATACTGTTATTCCTTTTTTGTCAACATGTTTATCTATACGTCTGAGTATTGACAATCTTTTAAATAGTTTGAGAACCCATTGCGGGGGAGTTCTTTTATACGCTCCTATCAGTATTTTGTAAATAACTTTTTCAGAAGCTTCTTTAATTTCTTTTTGTGCTATAGCAGCAGCTTCTTTTTTTGTAATAATTTTTTGAGATATCGTGTTAACATGGATTTCAATATCCGTTTTCTTTTTTTGATAATCTAATTGCAGACTATCTTTAATAAACCTATTTCTTTTGCAGAGACTGTTTTTTTCGTCTTCTTTTGCTTGTTCCCAGTAAGATGATTCTTTCCTGTTTGCTTCCAGATAGTTTTTCTGAACCGCCTGATTCATCTGATAGGTTTCTTTTTCCAATTCCATGATACGTGGGGCATTCTTTTCTTTTTCCTGTTGCGTAGAATTATCGTAGTTATTTCTTAAGTTTTGCAGTTGTTGTAATTTATTATTCATCTTTTTTTCAATAAGCCATCCTTTTATGAATGCTTTTTTCGAAGAATCAAATTTGAATTGTGAAATTTTAACATAAGTAATCCTTGCATTAACAGGAAAATTAATGATTGAGTCGGATATTTCTTCGGGGTTTTCTATGTCGTTTTGCAGAGAAGGTAATTCCGAATCAGAATCAATATCGAAAAATTGCTGAGAAGGGACTTCACTGATTTTTATTTTTTGAGAAGAAACAATATCAGGCATACTTGCTTTATCCTGACATTCAAGAATCAGATCCTTTACATGCGTTTTGTTAATTTCTTTTCTTTTGGCAGAATTTTTATAATGATTGTAGTTTTCCAATGCTTTCTTCCATTGAGAGTTAGCCTGATAATATTTACCAAGGTAAAGACAGGCATCGGGAAATTTTAATTTAGCCCGTTCAAGTGATTTTTTTGTTTCGTCAGAGAAATTACCGGTTTCAGTAAGACACACTCCGTAACGGTAATTTAACTGTTCGTTAAGTGGATCAAGCTTTACAAGATTTTTGTATAAAGGAAGAGCTTCTTCGTAACTATTATTTTCAAATAGTTTCTCCGCTTTGATTTCTGTTTTTTCCTGAGCCGGTAATTGTTGTGATCCAATGAATAAAAAGCTTGTGGTCAGTAAGAACAGAATAAAAATATTTTTGATTTTTATATACATAAATGAAATAAATATATCCAATTATAAAAATACGAAAATTATCGGACGTCATATCAATAATTGTGAATTAAAGTTTTCCTGGTTGTTGATTTTTTGTTATTCAAATTGTTATATTTAAAAATTTTGCATAAAACAAATCATTAAGCAACATCTAAACAATAAATTACAGCGATATCAGTATATAATGAAGTTCATTTTTTTTCAAAAGTAATTGAAATAATGATTATTGTTTCGTATTCTCTATGATTGTCTGCAGCTTTAATGCCTGGTATAATAGATAGTTAATATGAATTTTTATTGTGAAATAAAAATTTAGACGTGCATTTGGTATGCTCATATAGGGTTCTATTATAGTAATTATAGTCATGGGTATAAAACAGGTTCTTATAAAACGATGGAAACAGAAAAGGTGATTGATTTTCCCGGTATTAAGGAAATTTAAATAAATTATAGGGGATTATGTAAAATTGAACAGCACGATTCCGGGATATTTATATTGTCTGTCGCCGAACAAAAGAATAAATTCTAAAATAATTTGTATGGTTAAAATTAATTTATTTTATTTGTAGGACAAATAGAATTAATATTAATAAATCAATATGAAAACTGAATTTACAACAGTTACATTAGCTGATCAGGTTGAAGATAAAATTATAAATTACATTAAAGAGAATCATTTAAGTCCGGGAGATTCTTTGCCTAATGAAAAAGAATTTGTAGAAAGTATGGGCATTAGCCGGAATGTTGTACGCGAAGCAATGAGCCGTTTACGTATGTTGGGATTAATTCAAACACGTCCCAGAAGAGGAATTATTATTACTGAACCTCCGCTTTTAAATGGATTTAAAAAAGTGCTTGATCCTAATCTTTTAAGTATTGAAACCATTAAAGAAATGATGGGGATGCGGATTGCGCTTGAAATTGGAATTACTGATTTCATTTTTGTAAATGTTACAGAAAAAGATATAACAGAATTGGAGAAAATTGTTTCCCGTCAGCAAGCCATTGGAATAAATAATCTATTAATAGAAGATGAAATGTTATTTCATACAAAGATATATGAAATAGCAGGTAATAAATTCATTTTACAATTTAATGAAATCATGCATCCCATATTTGTTTTTGCTAAACAAAACTATGATAGTTATTTTCAACCTGTCAATATAAAATTGAAAGAAAAAAATAAAATAGTTATGCATGCTGATTTATTGCAACTAATAAAAGAAGGGAAAAAGGATGAATACCAGAATGCAATGAAAGCTCACTTACAACCATATTGGGAATTTTTATATAACTACAATAAAAAATAATAGAAATGCAAATAAATAAAATACATGGTCTGATTGCTGCACCGTTTACTCCATTTTGTAAAGATGGGTCGGTGAATTTAATGGTTATTAAATCGTATTCCGAGAAATTAAAAAAAGATGGTGTCAAAGGTGTTTTTGTTTGTGGAACTACAGGCGAAGGCATGTTTATGACGATTGATGAACGCAAAAGTGTGGCATCTGAATGGATGAAATACCAAACCGACAATTTTAAAGTAATTGTTCATGTTGGAACTACTTCTGCAATACAATCTAAAGAATTGGCAAAACATGCACAAGAAATTGGAGCATACGCTTTTGGTTGTATGGGACCGGTATTTTTACAGCCAGGTAGAATAGAAGAATTGGTTGGTTTTTGTGTTGAAGTTGCAAGTGGAGCACCTGATTTACCATTTTACTATTATCACATTCCATCGGTTACAGGCATTAATCTTTCAATGAGTGGCTTTATTGAGTTGGCAAAAACAAAAATACCAAATTTTACAGGTATTAAATTTACCGATAACAATTTAATGGAATTTCAGAAGTGTATTAATTTGGATAATGGTAAGTGGGATATCTTGCACGGCTACGATGAATTGTTACTTGCAGGATTAGCTTTTGGTGCCAAAGGAGCTGTTGGAAGTACATATAATTTTATGGCTCCGCTTTACAATGGTATTATCGAAGATTTTAAAAAGGGAAATCTTGAAGCGGCTCGTAAAAAACAAGTTCAATCTGTAGATGTAATTGATGTCTTGCTAAAAAATAGTGGTGCGTTGGTTGCGGGCAAAGCATTAATGAAATCTTTCGGTGTTGATTGCGGTCCATGTCGTTTTCCACTAAAAACTATTTCAGAAGTTGAAAATGAAAAATTAATAAATGAAATAAAAGAAACCGGTTTTTTTGCGAATGACCTGATTTAATTTAGTTAAAAAATAAGGTTCTGCATTACCGTGCATGTTATTTGCAAAACTAATTAAAACAATCCACTACAAAAGGTGTTTCCGGGAAGAACGTATTTCAATTTGATTACAAACAATATACATAGAAAAAGAAGTAAAGTTACAGCATAAAAAATAACAGGATGGCTAAAAGTTTAACAGGAAACATTACACTATATTTACTTTTAATATCATTAACACTGTTTTCTTGTAAAACCGGTATTAAAAAAAGTGAGTTAGTATCAACAAAAAGCTTCAACGTTCCTGTATTAAAAGGAAAAGCTGATAATCCTGTTTTACGAATTGCCTGTGAAGCTGGTCTGGATGAGGAAACAGTAAATGCAATTTCTTTAAATTTGGGAGATTCGAAGCTGAAAATCCTAAAATCAATTCGTATTTATTATACAGGGCAAGATTCTATTTTTAAAACAGAAGTTAAGTTTGGAGATTTAAAAATAATCTCGAATAATATTCTTATTAAAGGTTCTCAGCTTCTTGAACATGGCAGGAATTTTTTCTGGGTTTCATATGAATTAACAGAGAATGCATCTTTGACAGAAATGGTTTCTGCAAAGCTAAACTTTATTCAGACAGTTAATAAAAAGTTGACCGCTGTAAACAATTCTGAAAATTTGGAATTACGTACGGGAGTTGCTGTTCGCCAACACGGTCAGGATAATGTTCACACTTATCGAATTCCAGGTCTTACCACAACAAATAATGGAACTTTACTTGCCATTTATGATGTTCGTCGTGATGGAGGTAGTGATTTACAAGGGAATATTGATATTGGCGTTAGCCGTTCTATCGATGGAGGTAATAGCTGGGAGCCCATGCGAATTGCTCTTGATATGGGTGAGTGGGGTGGACTTCCGCAAAAGTTTAATGGCGTTAGCGATGCTAATATTTTAGTTGACAGAAATACGGGCGATATTTTCATTGCCGGACTTTGGATGCATGGTGTAATAAATGCTGAAGGAATTTGGCAGAAAAATCTAAACGAAGATAGCAAAGAATGGAATCACCAGTGGCGCAACAAAGGTTCGCAGCCCGGTTTTGGAGTAAAACAAACCAGTCAGTTTATCCTAACCAAGAGTACTGATGACGGACAAACATGGAGCAAGCCAATAAATATTACAAAAATGTGTAAAAAATCAGAGTGGTGGTTGTGGGCACCAGCGCCTGGTCACGGAATAACTTTGGACGACGGAACTTTGGTTTTCCCAACACAGGGTCGCGATAAGAACGGAGAAACATTCTCGAATATTACTTATAGTAAAGACGATGGAAGAACATGGAAAACCAGCAATATTGCATATCACAATACTACCGAGAATATGGCAGTTCAGCTTTCAGATAAAAGTATAATGCTAAATATGCGTGACAATAGAAACCGACAGGAAAAAGGAATAAAAAACGGACGGGCTATTGCAACTACAAATAATTTAGGTGAAACCTGGGTGGAACATGAAACTTCGCACGGTGCTTTAATTGAATGTGTTTGTATGGCAAGTATTCACAAACATGTATTTACTGATAAAAATGGGAAAAGGCAAAGTGTTTTGTTTTTTTCAAATCCCAACTCAAAATATAAACGTCATAAACAAACTATCAAAGTAAGTTTAGATGATGGAAAGACCTGGCCCGAAAAATATTGGATAGAATTGGATGAAGGGCGTGGTGCAGGATATTCTTGTATCACTTCGATTAATGAAAATACTATTGGAATTCTTTACGAGGGAAGCCAGGCTCAGATGACGTTTCAGGCAATTGATATAACAAATATTATTGGGAAATAGCTTTTGTATCATTAATTTTATATTTTCTAAATAAACAAACAGAAAATTAGGATTACACCTGTTACGTTGATTTTTAAGTGCATAGAAACTATATTCATAAATTTATAACAAAAGGAGCAGAACATATTTTTGTTATAAGTATTGTAATTACTAACCTTTGTTATTATGACGAAGAAGACGATTCTTTAGTTTTATATATAATTAGATAGAAAAAATTTAATCAATGAGATTTCTTTTGTTTTTCCTGTTTCTTAGTATTTTTTGTTCTGTTTCGGCACATAACGAGAATTACTTTCAGTTCTCTTCTCTTCCTGATTTACCCCCTAATTCTGGTTATACTACCCAGCCTGGGTTGGCGGGATCTTACACCGGAGTTGATAATGATGTGTTTATTGTTGCAGGAGGGGCTAATTTTCCTGATAAATTGCCATGGGATGGTGGGGCAAAAGTGTATTACAATGAAATATTTGTATTGCAAAAAACAGGTGGAGAGAAATATGCATGGAAGGTAATGCATGAAAAAATCCCTTTTTCCTCTGCTTACGGTGGTGCTATTTCGACCCCTGCAGGATTGCTTTGTTTTGGTGGAAATACAGTGGATAAAACGATTTTAGAAAGTTGGTTTATAAAATATATCCCTGAAAAGAAATCTGTTGAAATTACACCAGGACCAAAACTTCCGTTACCCTTAACTAATTTTGCTTTTGCTAAGGTCGATAATCAGATTTATCTGGCAGGAGGGATATCAGATTTTGGAGGAGAATCGGGAAAATATTTTTTTAGTCTGGATATTTCCAGTAAAAATATAGATGATTGGCATTGGCAATCATTACCCTCATGGGGTGGAAAATCCCGGGCTTTTGCAGTTGGTGTTGGGCAGAGCAATGGTGAAACAAACTCATTTTATCTTTTTTCAGGAAGAAATATTAAAAAGGGAAAAGATTCAGAGGTGCTTTATGATGCATTTATGTATAATCCCTTATTAAAAAAATGGAGCCTCATTTCTGATGGAGCAAATCAAGATTTTTCTTTTATGGCTGGAACCGCTTTCCCTGTTGGTGCATCTACTATTATTTTTACGTCAGGAGATGATGGCAATCTGATGAAAAAACAGCAGAATATTGAAACTCGGATTGCACAATATAAAATTCCTGAAAATGAAGATGATAATGAGTTGCGACAACTGGAAAATAATTTTTTTAATCATTTAAATAATCATCCCGGTTATGGTCGCAAATTAATGGTTTTTAATTCAATTACGAACGAAATTTATCAAATGGGAGAATTGCCTGAAACGGGTCATGTTACAACAACAGCTGTAAGATGGGGTGAAAATGTTATTATTCCATCAGGTGAAATACGTCCAGGTGTAAGAACATCCCATATCTTAAAAATCAAAATAAATACGGGTAAGAAGCATCTTGGTTTTTGGGATATTTTTGTAATCGTTTTGTACTTTTTGGTATTGTCATGGATGGGGTATTTCTTTTCAAAAAGGCAGAAAAATTCGAACGATTATTTTAAAGGTGGTGGTCGTGTTCCATGGTGGGCAGCCGGATTAAGTATTTTTGGAACAGCTTTAAGTGCTATTACATTTATGGCTATTCCGTCAAAAACTTTTGCTACCGACTGGTCCTATTTTATGCTTAATATGACTATTATTTTAGTAGCACCTCTTATTGTTTTTGTTTTTATACCTTTTTATCGAAAATTAAATATAACAACAGCATATGAGTATTTGGAGATACGATTTAATATAGTTGTGCGATTAATAGGCAGCCTTTCTTTTATTCTTTTTCAGGTTGGTCGCATGGGTGTTGTAATGTTTCTTCCATCAATTGCTCTTAATGTGGTTACCGGTATTGATATTTTTGTTTGCATTGCATTGATGGGTATTGTGAGTTTGATATATACAATGCTGGGGGGCATTGAGGCTGTTATTTGGACAGATGTTATGCAGGTTATTGTTCTTTTGGGCGGAGCTATTTTATCACTTATTTTAATAATATCTGCAGTAGATGGCGGATTTTCTAAAATTGTGGAAGTTGCTGTAAATAGTAATAAATTTAATATAGTTGATTTAAACTGGTCGTTAAAACAGCCTACTGTTTGGGTAATGTTAATAGGCGGTATTTTTGCTAATATTACTACTTATGGTACAGACCAAACTATGGTACAGCGATACTTAACTACTAAGACAGAAAAGGAAGCGAAAAAAAGTGTATGGACAAATGCTATATTAGTGGTGCCATCAACCATAATCTTTTTTTTCGTGGGAACAGCTTTGTTTTCTTTTTATAAGTTTTTCCCTGGGGAATTGAATCCTATTATTCAAAATAATGATGCCATTTTCCCCTGGTATATTGCCTCGCAATTGCCTGCGGGTATTTCTGGTTTGCTTATAGCAGGAATATTTGCGGCAGCTATGAGTAGTTTAAGTAGCAGCATGAATTCGGCGGCTACGGCTTATACTTCGGATATTCATTCTCGTTTTAAATGGAATAAAAATGTAAGTGAGCTAAATATTGCCAGAAGGGCAACTTTAATCATTGGTATTGTAGGTACACTCTTTGCCTTTTTTATGGCAACAATGGATGTAAAATCACTTTGGGATGAGTTTCAAAAAATACTGGGTCTTGTTATCGGTAGTTTAGGTGGTGTATTTCTTCTTGGAGTATTAACTAAAAAAGTTTCTTCAACAAATGCATTAATCGGAATAGCCGGTAGTATTATTGTGCAAATAATTGTTGTCATTTACGAACCTGTTCATTTGATTGTTTATTCGGCTACCGGGGTAATTTCCTGTTTTGTTATTGGTTATTTCTCCAGTTTAGGTAATAACTTGTCGAGAAGGAATGAAATTAATCGAGAGAAATAATTTTTTAATTTTAATATTTGGCTGAGAAAGTTTAATCGTTAGAAATTGATTTAAATGCAGTTGCTTTTTATAGATGGAAAGTCTATATTATACATCATTTTTTCAGAAGAAAGAAGCTAACTATAAAAATTAAAACTATGAAATGTCTATATTTTTGTTTGTCACTCATGTTTTTGTTTTCAGGTTGTCAGAATAAATCTTCAAATAAAAAATATATTCAATATGTAGATCCGTTTATTGGGACGGATTATAACGGGCATACATATCCGGCTGCAACAACACCGTTTGGAATGGTTCAGGTAGGGCCGGACAATAATATGCGGGGTTGGGAATATTGTTCAGGATACAGGAGTAAATCTAAGACAATTATGGGATTCTCACATACTCATTTGAGCGGAACCGGATGCGGAGATATAGGTGATATTTTGTTTATGCCGGTTGTTGGGAAAGTTTCCTTTTCTTCGGGAAAAGAAGAGGATTCCTCTACTGGATATCGTTCTACTTTTGACTATGATTCAGAGAAGGCCAGTCCCGGATATTATTGTGTAATGCTTAATGACTACCATATTTTTGCCGAGATGACAGCAACCCCACGTGTGGGATTTCATCAATATACTTATCCTGAAAATAAAAATTCCGGAGTCATAATTGATATGGCGCATGGTATCGGGGACAGTACTACCGAAAGCTATTTAAAAGTTATAGATAATAAAACATAAATGAAACCGGTAAAAGAGACTTTACAGAAGGGAATGCCTGGCAATGGACTTGGCATGTACAACAGGATGTTCAGGGTTTAATTGGTTTATTCGGATCAAAAGAGTCTTTTGTTCAAAAACTGGATTCCCTGTTTTTTGTAAATATTGATTCTATTCCAGGAAGTGCCAAAATTCCTGATGTAACTGGACTTATCGGTATGTATGCCCATGGTAATGAACCGAGTCATCATATAGCATATTTATTCTCTTGTGCCGGATTTCCTAATAAAACAGCAAAGATTGTAAGGGAAGTTTTTGATAACTTTTATTTACCAAAACGTGACGGTTTATGTGGAAATGATGATTGCGGACAAATGTCAGCATGGTATATATTTTCAGCATTTGGTTTTTATCCCGTAGATCCTGTTTCCGGTGAATATATATTAGGTGCACCTCAGCTGAAAGAAGCTACTCTGAATTTGCCTTACGGAAAAACTTTTAAGATTAAGGCAAACAATTTGTCAGTGGACAATAAGTATGTGAAGGCTGTGCTTCTGAATGGGGAAAAGATAGATTATCGTAGTATACAGTATGATTCTATTAAAAATGGTGGTATACTTGAATTTGACATGACAAAATAATTGTTAAAAGAAATAAAATAATGAGAATATCAAGAAGAAATTTTATTTTGCGATCTGCAGCATTTACCGGTGTAGTGGCTGTGCCTTCAATTGTATCTGCAGCTGTGCCTTTTGCTTCGCATAAATCAAAAAGTAATTTTATTTTATGGCAACTTCCATCGCAGACCGATACAATAGGGAACTCCTATGTTTTTTTAATGAATAATGGAAAAATAGTTGTTATGGACGGAGGATTTTCATCAGATGCTCCCTATTTGCGCGGATTTTTGGCAGCCTTGGGTAATGAAGTGGCTTTATGGTTTATCAGCCATCCGCATTCAGATCATAGGGGGGCGCTGTATGAAATACTAAAAAACCCCGGTGATATACGTATCAAAAAAGTTTGCCATTCTGAATTATCTCCGGAGTATTGCAAAACAGAAAAGGCTCCAAGTGTTCCTGCTCAGACCTTTTATAACCTTTTGAAAAAATCGGGAATTCCAATTGTAAATTTGAAAGAACCGGGGAAGGTGTTTTGTATTGATAAGACTAATTTTAAAATATTGATTGTAAAAAATGAAGATTTTAAGGTTAATACCTTTAATAATTCCAGTATGGTGATTCGTGTATGGGATAGGAGTAAGTCTTTTGTTTTTCTTGCCGATTGCGGTAAGGAAGAAGGAAACCGATTGTTGAACGGACCTTTTCGTAAAGATTTAGACTGTGATTATTTGCAACTTGCACACCACGGACAACAGGGAGTTAGTATGGATTTTTACCGTACAATAAAATTCAAGGCATGTCTTTGGCCCACTCCTACATGGTTATATGATAATAATTGTGGTCATGGATATAACACAGGACCTTATAAAACAGTGGAAACAGAAAAGGTGATAGCATCTCTTGGTATTACGGAAAATTATATAAGCTACAAGGGATTATGTAAAATTGAATAGCACGATTCCGACATAAGGAATCTGATTTTTAATCCTGCTTGTTCAAATTTTCCACCTGCTTTTTTGAGGGATTAACAACAAATTCATCATGTACATCCCAAATAGAAATGGTGAAATTGTTATAGTTTATTTATTATGTTGCTACTGGAATATCCTTTTTCGAAGTCAATTAATTTTACTTCATCCACCAGGTCTCCTCCAACAACATCTTCCTTTTTATAATCACTTCCCTTTACGAGCACATTCGGAGATATTTCCTTTATTAATTCGTAAGGAGTATCTTCCGAAAATAAAACTACATAATCGACACATTCCAGTGCAGATAAAACAGTTGCTCTTGCTGTCTGATCATTTATAGGACGGTTTGGTCCTTTAAGTTTTTTTACGGAATCATCAGTATTTAATCCAACAATAAGTATATCTCCTATTTCTCTGGCTTTTTGGAGGTAAATAACATGTCCCTTATGTAGTATATCAAAACATCCGTTGGTGAAGACAATCTTTTTATTCCTTTGATCAGCAAGAATTCTGTTTAATTCTGAGATGGTTACAATTTTTTTGTTCTCCCTTGTATAAACCATTTTGTTTTCAAGTTCATTGAAAGAAATAGGTGTTGTTCCAATTCTTCCAACAACAATTCCTGCAGCTTTATTGGCAATGGAAATTGAGTCGTTTATTTTGAAATTTGCGGCAAGACAGGCAGCAATGGTTGCTACAACAGTATCTCCTGCTCCTGAAACATCAAAGACTTCTTTTGCCACCGTATCGAAATTTTTAAAAGTACCGTCTGGACGTATTAGTGACATACCTTTTTCTGAACGTGTAATAAGTAACTCATTTAAGTTTAATTCTTTTATTAACTGAATACCTGCTTCTCTTAAAATAGAATCTTCATTTTTTAATTTACGATGAGCTATCTCTGAAAATTCTTTAACATTAGGAGTAATCATATAGGCTCTGTTATATTTTGTCCAGTCCGAACCTTTTGGATCAACAATTACTTTTTTGTTGTATTTATTGCATAATGTTATAATTTTTTGACATATATATTCAGTGCATACTCCTTTGCTATAATCTGATATAAGGACTATATCGCAGTTATTAATTTTCTTTTCAAATGTTGCTATTAGCTGATCTGCTATTTTGTTGTCGATTTTGAAATTTTCAGTTTCAAAATCGATTCTTACTATCTGTTGTTTATTCCCGATTACACGGCTTTTCGTGACAGTTGGATTATCCGTTTCAAGGGAATGATCTTTTATTTTATTTTTAGCAAGAAGGTCGTTTAAAAGTTTTCCATTTGTATCTTTGCCATGAATCCCCCATATATCTACGTTGCAGTTTAATCCTCTAAGATTCAGCGCTACATTGGCTGCTCCTCCCGGGACATATCTTACTTTTTTTACTCTTACAATAGGTACTGGGGCTTCCGGTGAAATGCGGTTAACAGATCCTTCGTAATAGGTGTCTATCATAAGGTCTCCCAGAATGAAAATTGATTTATTTTGAATTTCCTGAAGGTTCATATATGAATAAATTATAAGAAAAAACTGTCAATCTACTTACGTAGGTCTGAATTTATAATATTGTCTTAAAAGAATATAAAGATTTTTAATCCGTTTAACTGTTCATTGTTTTTTTTAACCTGTTTATTCCAAAATCAGGTATCCATCAACTAAAATCAATAAACTTGCGAAAGAGAATAGTATCTGTTTTTATTTATTGATGAATTTTTCGTTATCCATTTTTATAATTTTTTTAGCCCAATACAATAAATTTTTATCTTCTGTGACCTTAAAACTTTCAACATCTGCATTTTCACCGCACTTAACATCACTATCTTTGTCACCAATCATAAAACTTTTAGATTTGTCTATGTCTAAATTCGTACATGCTTTATTAATAAGGAAAGGAGATGGTTTTCTGCAAATGCAATGATCTTCTGGAGAATGATAACATGAATAATAGCCATCTATTTTAATATTTCTTTTTTTTAGTTCGCTTAAAAAATAATCTCTGAATGTTTCAGCGACCTTTAAACTGTACATTTTCCTTCCTACTCCAGATTGATTTGTGATTATAATAAGAAGATAACCTTTTAACTGTAATAGATTTAGAGCTTCAATAGCTCCGTCAATAAAGTTTAGCTTTTCTTTTTCGTGGACATAACCGTAGTCTATATTAATTGTTCCGTCTCTGTCTAGAAAAACAGCCTTGTTATTTTTCATTATAGTCATTTTTTAATGCAAGTTCTTCTTACATGATTGATCTTTAATACAAATGTAAATTATTTAAATGAATTGAGCGAAATTTGAACTGGACTTTTATCTTTTCTTTCACGGCAACTTACAACAA
>Ga0172377_10005618_pt1 | contig 12911 bp, 9 predicted proteins | sample Pumphouse3metaG_FD_119749 | JGI IMG/M metagenome (GOLD analysis project Ga0172377, IMG submission 119749) | Leachate microbial communities from a municipal landfill in Southern Ontario, Canada - Pumphouse #3 metaG | ecosystem: Engineered > Solid waste > Landfill > Unclassified | place: Canada... | reverse complement strand
TCTACCAGGCAGGTGGTGCCAGGGCAGCTCTCGTAGCAGTAGCCGTAGCCCCGCTTGAACTGCGCCAGGGCCGCCCGGTCCACCTCGCCCATCTCGGATGTGGTCGGCCGCAACCGGCGGTAGATGCCGCCGTGCCCCTCCTCAGAAAGACAGCTCCGACAGTTGCAGAACAGCTTGTGCGTGTCCAGCTGCTGGTGAATCTCGATGCCACACATCATATTGCCGTAATCTTCGGCCATCATACCAGCCTCCGGTCGCCCATCTCGCCGGCCAACGGGGTCCGCATGACCTCTTTGGCCGCCTCAGGGGAGTTCGTGTTCGCCAACGCCCACATCAGTTTGACGTAGGCAGTTTCAGGCAGCATATCCTGGACGGTCACCGCACCGGCAGCAAGCATGTCGCGGCCGGTATTGTAGACGTTCAGGTTGGTACGGCCATTCAGGCACTGGGATGTGATTACGACGACGGTGCCCCGGGAATCGGCCTCGCGGATCAGCGGGACCATGTTCTCATTCACATGACCGAGACCGGAGCCGGCGATGACCACGCCCTTGCTCTTCAGGATGACATCGCGGAACAGCTCCGGGTCCATACCGGGGTAGAACTGCAGGAGCACGACATGTTGGTTCATGCCGGTGGCCGCGACGGCCTTGGCCGCCGAGGTGGCCCGGCCGGGACCGCTGAACTCGATCTTACCGTCCCGGTCCAGATGCGCCACCGGCGGGACATTGATACTATGGAACGCGTCCCGGCGGGAGGTGTGCATCTTCCGGACACGGGTGCCGCAGTGCACTGCAAAGGAATCGTCACCGGAGGTGTCATGCATGACCACAAAGACACCGGCCCGGTTGCCGTTGACGCAGAACCGCGCCGCGGCCATCAGGTTGCTGCTGGCGTCCGAGGACGGCCGGTCCGAGGACCGCTGGGCACCCACGAGCACTACCGGCTTCGGCACATCACCAAGCATGAAGGACAGTGCTGCGGCGGTGTAGCTCATGGTGTCGGTGCCGTGGGGGATTATGACCGCGTCGGCGCCGGCGTTCAGTTCATCTGCGACTGCCTGGGCCAGTTTCTGCCAGTGCGGGACGGTCATATTCTCCGAAAAGATCGAGAACAGCACCTGCGCCTTCAGGTTCGCCACGTCCCGGATCTCCGGTACAGCATTGATCATGTCCGCAGTGGAAAGCGCAGGGTGGACCGCGCCGGTACGGTAATCGACATACGATGCGATGGTCCCTCCCGTACCGATCAGCACGAGGTTCTTCAGACCTGGCTTGACCGTACCTTCTTCGGAGGGCCGGTGGTGTTCGACCGGCTGACTCTCGACCTTGATCTCGGCATCCGCAGCCACGCGAATACCGATGTTGTAACCGCTCTTGACCTTTAGGATCACAATGTCATGGCCACTAAACTCATGGTGCGGCATCAAGACGCCCCGGTAGGTCCTGCCGCCGGTGGCCACGGTCAGCATGCAGCCTTCAACGGCGCCTGCTGCCGCCAGCTTGGATGAAAGGAACTGGGCATAGCTCATATGGACGAGCGTAGCCGCTCACGGCATATCATTCTTTGTGTGGGACCCATTCGCGCGCGAATGAAGAAATACTCCCCAAATAATATAGGGGCGACACTCATATCCCCGCTTATGCATATTATTCAGGCCGGAATGGAGTATGACGTCCTGAGCGCCAACAACAAGGTGGCCCACGAGAACTACCATCAGTTCAAGGAACACCACATCCGGTCGGTCGACTTCATGGGTTCGATCGGAGCCGGCAAGACCGCGCTCATCATCGAGCTCGGCAAGCGGCTGAAAGCCCAGGACAAACGGGTCGTCGTGATCGCGGGCGATGTGACCGGCGACGACGATTTCAAGCGGTTCGAGGCCGCCGGTCTCGACGCAGTCAACTGCAATACCGGCAAGGAATGCCATCTCGACGCCAATCTTATCAAAAAGACCCTGGCGACCATGGACCTGTCGAAATACGACATCGTCTTCATCGAGAACGTGGGCAATCTTGTCTGTCCGGCCGATTTCCCGCTGGGCACCGACTACCGCGCCGTGGTCATCTCGACCACCGAGGGCGACGACATGGTGCGGAAGCATCACGCGATCTTCCAGCACTCCGACGTGGCCGTGCTGAACAAGATGGATATCGCTGCGGCTGTGGACGTGAACCCGCAGGTTATCCTGAACGACTACAGCAAGCTCATGGGCGGTCTCAAGACCATGTACCCGTGCAGCGTCAAGAAACAGCAGGGAATCGATGAGGTCCTGGCGGCATTCCGGCTCTAAGTCCGGCACCGCATTTCAGAAAAACGGAGACAACCAAATGAAAGTCAAGATCCTGACTGTCGGCGGCGGAGCGCGGGAGCACGCCGCTGTCGAAGCCCTGTACCGCTCCGGCGCCGAGATCTACGCCGTAATGAAGAACGCCAACCCGGGCATTGAGGCCCGGGCAACCGAGATCCTGCTGGCCGACGAGACCGATGTGGACAAAATCTGCGAGTTTGCTATCAACCACTTCGTGAACTACGCCTTCATCGGCCCCGAGGCCCCGCTGGCGGCCGGCGTCGTCGACGCTCTGGAGAACATCGGCATCCGCTGCGCATCGCCAACCAAGGCCGCGGCCCGGATCGAGACCTCCAAGACGTTCATGCGGGAACTGGTACAGAAACACGGCATCTCAGGTAACATCCGCTTTGCCACTTTCGACAATGCCGAAGGCGCGATCGAGTATGTCAAACACGTCGACCATAAACTGGCTGTCAAACCGGTCGGTCTGACCGGCGGTAAGGGCGTCAAGGTCCAGGGTGACCAGCTGAAAAACCTGGACGAGACGATCGCTTACATCAATCAGATCTTCGCCGACAGTATCGGCGGCGGCAAGGTCATACTCGAGGAGAAGCTTGAGGGCGAGGAGTTCACGCAGATGGTCTTTACCGACGGCGAGACCGTTCTGCCGATGCCCCTGGTCCAAGACCACAAACGTGCCTACGAAGGCGATCTCGGTCCCAATACCGGCGGAATGGGCTCTTACTCCGATAAAGACGGCCTGCTGCCCTTTATCACCGCGGCCGAACGCAGGCAGGCGCTGGACATAGTCAAAGACATCATCAAAGCCCTGGCTGATGAAGGCTGCCCCTACCGCGGTCCGATGTACGGCCAGTTCATGCTGACCAAGGACGGCCCCAAGATCATAGAGATCAATGCGCGCTTCGGCGACCCCGAGGCCATGAACGTACTGACCGTCCTGGAGTCCGATTTCGCCACGCTTGTCAAGGGTATGGCCACCGGCAAACTGAAGAACGACCAGGCGGTTTTTGCTTCCCAAGCTACGGTCTGCAAGTACGTCGTGCCGCGCGGCTACGGCGTACATCCGGAGCCCGGTCATGAGATCAACGTGAATGCCGCCGGCATCCAGCAGTGCGGCGCCGTTTTCTACTACGGCAGCGTTGACAAACAGGGCGATAAGCTGATCACCGGGACCTCCCGGTCGGTCGGCGTCGTCGGCCTCGGCGACACCCTGTATGACGCCGAGCAGAACTGCGAGAAAGCACTGACTTATGTCAAATGCGATGCCTGCGCCATCCGCCACGACATCGGCACTCAGGCTCTTCTGCAGCACCGCATCGACCACATGAAGCAGATCCGCGGCCAATGAGGCGTGTTGCCGTTAAGATCGCCTACCTGGGCGAGGGTTTCAGCGGTTCGCAGATCCAGCCGGCCGAAACCGGCCTGCGGACCGTGGCCGGGGAGGTCAGAGACAAGTTGCTGCTGGTTGACCACGTACCGGCCGGACAGTTCGACCTTCGGTTCGCCAGCCGCACCGACGCCGGCGTCAGCGCCCTCGGCAATGTAATCGTTTTCTACACCGCCTTCGACAGCAACGATCTCCTGCTCCGGGCGCTCAATGCCGTAACCAAAGGCGTCTATTTCCGTTCATATGCGGACGTGGACGACAATTTCAATCCGCGGATGGCTGCCAAACGTTACTACCGTTACGTCGTCCCGGCCGACCGCCTTGACCCAGACAGGTTCACTGCCGCGGCGGAACTGTTCGCCGGCCACCACGATTTCTGCCGGTTCGCCCGCACCGAAAACAGCTATCAGTCTACTGTAATGGCTATTGACAGTGTCACCGTGAAAAAAGAAGGTGAGGCTCTTATCACCGATTTCTGCGCCGACTACTTCCTGTGGAACATGATCCGGCGGATCATGGCCGCCGTCATCCAGGTCGGAAAAGGCATGAGCAGTCTGGAGGATGTGAAGGAGACCCTCGCCGGCAAGGATGCGACCTATGGCCTCGCCAAGCCCGAGGGACTGACCCTGCTCGACGTGACCTATCCTGATCTGGTCTTTACCGCGCCGGCCCAGTGTCCGTACGCAAAACGGCTGCGTGATGACCGCTACCGCGATAACCTGCGGGCCGCGTTCCACAATTCCTTATAATCCCGGCGCTGTTGTTCCGCTCATGGAACTGTCTGCACTGACGGACTCTGTCAACCAATGCTTTGCCGAACAGGAGCAGACCGCCGCAACAGCGGCCCTCCTCTCGCGGAAGATTATCCGGAAAACAAAGAACGCGATCCATTCTATCCATGTCGATGCCCGGAACGGGGCGCTGTTCGCAGCTCTGCCCAGTGACCTTGCCGAGCTGACCGCCGCAGTGCAGAAATACCCGCCGGTACGGTACAGCGCCGCGGTACAGAACGCCATGATGGAGGTCACCGAGGCCGTTCTGTTTGACCGGACGGTCCGCGGCGAACCGTTGCCCTCATACCTGGAATTGGGTGTGACACCGACAGCCTGGGTCATGGGCCTGGGCGACAGTATCGGCGAACTGCGGCGGGTACTGCTGAAAGATCTGATGGCCGGAGATACGGCCGATGCCCGGCGGATTTTCTCGGCCATGGACTCGATGGCAGACGCCCTGCTGTCTTTCGACGTACCGGACGGCATCGCGCCCATCCGCCGCAAACAGGACATTGCCCGCGGTGTAATCGAAAAATCCCGCACCGATCTGACGAATGCTCTGATTGCTGCCCGTATTAAAGTTTAAAATTCAGGATGATCCGGAATCTCTCCGAGTTAAACGGTTTGTCTTCTGATCCGCTGCTCCGTCTTGCCTTTCTTAAGAAACAGGAAGCAGACCGCGGCAGGCGCCGCGGCGATTCAGCCTCTGAAACTGCCCCGTCGTCGTCCGGAATCACACGGAGTGGCGGTAACTTGGCAGCCTCATACGATACGTTTTTGTTAGTCGGACCTGTGAAGGTGTATACCGATTAATCGGCAATCTCGGTACCGCTGCTGTACCGCTCTGCTAAGCCATACCGACATCCGATGACAGCGAAGGTCCTCTGGGCACCATTTGGGAAGAGGCCGCCGGCTGCTGTGCCACCGTCACCGGCGATCGCTTCGGTACAATGACTGTCGAATTGCATACAGCGGTCGTTCGAGAACAGACAACAAGGCCGTCAATACCAGAGGGCGACTCGGTCCAATCCTGTTACCAGCATTATAGAAAAGACCGCTGAAAACACCGTACCGATGATTTTGGTATTATTGCATGTAAAGAACAGAGATGCAACTGTTGCCAAAGACCTCCTTTCCGATGGCCTCGACACTGTCTGGAATGATGGCTTTGTCCAGTTCGCAGTCTGCAAATTCACCTGGCCATGGTCTGATCCGGAGAGTCGTATTGATACAAAAATCGAATACTTCCGTTACAACCGTCATGACGATGCCCGGGGCGGCAGGTAACTTCGATGACGCATTGTGTGAGGGTTTTTACCGATGCACATTGCAGCATAACTGGTCTCGCCAATTTTTACACCGGCCGAAATAGCAATCTTGCCGTCAGCCGAAAAGGAGTCTTTGTTGTAACTGCTGACATGGGCTTTCGAACTGCCATCTAGCAAACAGACCCACACTATCCGTTGTAACCGAAAAAAAATGTCTGCTGTTGGACTGTCGCTCTCGGCAAGGACAAGCACAGCGAAGCCCCAAAAGAGCGCGACAGCCGATACCGCCGCTCCTTTTTTTCTCTATCCATTGCTGATCGTTGTGTTAATTGAGTTAAAACGCAGATACAGTGCTAAAATAATTACAACTGGAATCAGATGTCCAGTTTTCGAACCCGACTGCTGCGGAAGGAAAAACCGAAAAATGAGACCCGGGGGAGATCCCCCGGAAAAGGATTTGTTCAGCGGCGGGCCTTGGGTTTGCCGTAGTTCTTGACCGGCTTGGCCATGACGTAGACCAGGATGACCAGCATCACGACAAAGAGTGCGGCCATCAGGTAGCTGGCCCAGTCATAGCTCGACACATTGTAGTAGAACGTCGTCTCGTCGCCCAGACCGTCAATGCCGATATACGAGCCTTCGGCCGGCAGCACTTTGAAGGTGTGGGAGCCGGAGCTCAGGCCGTCGGGCACGTAGTCGTAGGTGATGGTATCGCTGTCGCCGGCGGCTACTGTCAGAGTGGTCTTGCTGTCCTCGATCAGCTTGTCGTCGAGATAGAAGTACACCTTGGCGTCGGTCAGGTCCAGAGACCCGGTGTTCTCCAACGTGATGCTCAGCTTGATCGGGGCCTTGACCTGGATCTCCTGCGTGTCGGTGTAGGTCTCGGCGTTGCCCTCGTTCACGGTCTCCGTGTAGGTCACGGTCAGCGTATAGGTGCCGGCCGTATCCGGGGCGGTGACGGTGAGCTCGGTGTTGACGCCGTTGGTCAGCGAACCGGACGAAGGACTGACGGCGCTCGACTGCGTAGTACCGGCGGCGTTAATCAGCTTTGCCGTATAAGTGATCGAGAGCGAGGAGTACTCGTCTGACTCGTAGAAGTTGATCTCGAAGGTCAGTTTGCCCTCGGTCGCCACCACGGTCGTGTCGCCGCTGATGCTGTGCGTGTTGGTCGCGGCCGCGGTATCCTCTGCATCGAACAGGGCTGCCCCGGCAAAACCCGCCATCAGCATGATGACGAACGCGGCCATTGCCGTATACTTCTTCACTTCTTGCGTGTGAACACCCCCCGTTTCGAGCCCTCATAGAACATGAGGGCCAGTACCAGGACCGTCAGCACTGTCAGCACCCAGAAGGTGGTGGACAGGCTTGCGGCCGAATCGGTGACACTGTCACCGCTGGCGCCGCCGTCGGTCTGATCGACCGCCGCGGTAACTGCGGTAAGTGTGCCCGAGGCCTGGTTGTCGGTGACCGTCAGAGCACTGCTGGAAGTCTCCAGCGTTTCGGCAGAACCGTCAATCGCGGCAACCGTTGCGGTCACCGTGATGCCGGGCACCGACGATGCTTCGCCGTCGGCGCAGATCAGCATGACGTAGACTGTGGTGGTCGCATAGCCGGCCAGGTTGAAGACTCCGCCGGATTCCTTAATCCAGGCGCCGTCGGCATCGATCAGGTAGACCGACCAATCCGCGTCGGCCGAGGTCAGTTGTGCAGAGACAGTGGCCAGCTTCAGGTAGCTGTTAGTGTTGTCGAAGGTAATCGCGTACTTGTACGCGTAACCGTTGACCGCATCGGAAGCCGCGTCGTCGGTACCGCCCGCGACATCGATCTGCACGGCGTTCTTATCCGGCGTGACAGTGAACGCTTTACCGGGAACTGCGAAGGAACCGACCTCGGTGCCGTCCGCCGTCGAAACGACGACGGTCAGGTTCGCATTGTCGGCCCCGATCAGGTAACTGTTGTAGTAGCCGCTTATAACTATGCTCTCGGTGGCGCCGCCCGCAACGGTCAGGACGTAGTTCTGGTCGAGTACCCACGCGTCGCCGGCGGTAATGACATAGGTGACGCCGAGCACACCGTTGTTCGTGACGATGACGGTCAGGGAGCCCCGGCCGTCAGCGAAGCGCTGGTCACCGACAAAGCTGTAATTGATATCGGTATACTCGGAAGTCACGTTGCTGTCGGTCAGAACCGAGAAGTTCACGACTGCCCCGTCGACGTTGGCGGCAGCAGTGACCAAGGTCGTGCCCGTGTAGTTGTAGACCATGTGGCTGACGGTCTGCGAGACATCGGCGGTCAGGGTCAGGGCATAGCCGACCGGGACCACGGCGGAATAGGTGCCGTCGCTGATCTCGAAGGGGATGCTGACGGGCCGGTTCGCGCTGTTCGTATAGGTCACGGTCAGCGTACCGTCGGCCGCGGTGCCGATGTAGCCGGTGATGGTGCCTTCGGCGGCCTTGTCGGTCAGGTCGAGGGTCAGGTCGGTGCCCATGGTGTCGGCGGTAACGGAGGCATAGGCGACCTGCGTCTCGGCGCTCTCGGCGCCCGCGGTGACCGTGAAGTAGTAGTCGTAGCCGACAACGAGATAGTAGATGTGCTTGTCTGCGTCGACGACGTGGTATTCGCCGGTGTCACCGTCGCTGTTCTCGACCGCGGTAACGGTGACAGTGTCGCCGGTATTGGCGGCGACGGTTACGGTCATGACCTCGGTGACACCGATCAACGTGAGCTCGGTCATGCCGGGCGTGATGTAGACGGTGCCGCTGTAATAGTAGCCCGAGTCGCCCTTGACGACACAGGTGTACTGACCAGGTACCACCGATTTCGGGGTGGTCCCGAGGGTATAGGTCAGTCCCGAGTCGCTGTAGGCGGTCAGGTAGGCAGCATAGTCGCACTTGACGGATGTCATGCTGACGTAGCATTCTGTGTCGTCGTTGTCGGCATTGCCGTCGGCGATCCCTTCGAGTGTCCAGGCGGTGAGGCTCCGGTTGGTGGTGCTGGCATCGGCCGTGCCGGTCTGGTCCACTGGCACCACGAAGGCACTGGTGGTGAAGGCGGTCAGGGTACAAACGACTTTGACGTCCTCAGGCACCCAGAAGACCGCCCTGCCGCTGCTGTTGGTCAGCATGGTCAGCGAGTAGTCGGTGCCGCCGACGGTCAGGGCCGCGGTCACATCGCAGAAGGCTATGCCTCTGGTGGTGGAGGAGGAGGTCCGGGTTGTGTAATTGAAGGTCGCGGTGACCGAACGGCCGCCGGTCATCTCGACATCGCCCATGTTATGGTCACCGGAAACTGAGACGGTCTCGAGCAGCGCGCTGTCGAGCCCGTCGTAGGCCCACAGGGTGTAGGTCAGACCGGTCGGAACAACGGCGGTGAAGGTGCCGTCGTCGGCCGCTGCGAAGATAAACATGGCGCCGTCCGCGGTGATGAAGATCACCGAGCCGGCAGTGGCGTTGCCGTCGAGATTGACAAGCGTACCGGTAATGGTGGCCGCCGCGGCCGAGGTCATGGCAATGCTGCTGCCGCTTCCTACCCCGTAGTAGACGTTACCGCCGCTGACTGAGTAGGCCGTATAGGTGGCGTTGATACCGCCGACGCTGGGCACGTAGAGCGTGCCGGTCGACGAGGAGGTGTTGAAGCCGGGCGCCATCAGGGTAACGGCCGCACCGGTCACGCCGCCGGTGACGCTGACAGTCTTGCTGTCGTAGACCGTAAGTGTCGCAGTCTTGGAGCCTTCGGACGCCACAGTCACGGTTGTCGTCGAGGACGAGAGCTGGGAGTCGGAGATGTAGATGGAATAAGTGCCGGGGACGACCGTCAGGACGGCGGTGCCCTTGTCGGTGACCGCAGCGGTGAACTCGTAACCGCTGCTGGTGTCGACTGCGTGCACAGTACCGCTGATGACGGAATTGTTGTACTGGTCGGTGACCGTGACGGTCAGAGTGCCGGAGGTGGCGTCCAGCTGGACCCCGCTGTTGACACCGGCCGAAACGGTTAGGTCCACAGTGTTCAGCAGATCGCCGGCGGCCGAATAGATCTGGGCCGTGTAGGTATCCGGCATGACATTGCCGAAGCTGAAGGCACCGTCAGTCACACTGGCCTGGTAGGTCAGGCCGGAGGACGCACCGGTGATGACAACGTAACCGTCTGCGACGTACACCACATCATCGTCCACTGTCAGATAGCCGCTGACGCTGGTCGCAGTAATATTCAGCGCAGTATCGACACTGTTGTAGGAGGTCGCGATCGGTGTCCCGTCCCGAAGGGTAGTGGCACCGGAGTAATAGACCACATAATAGTCAGTATCTGTGGGAACATTGACACAGAAGCGGCCATCGGCGTCGGTGAAGACCGTGCAGGTCTGCACATAGTTGGTGACGCCGCTGCTGTCGTAGGAGGTCTTTTCGAACACGGCGACCTTGACACCGGCCGCGGCAGCGGTGTTGCCGTCGTTGTCGGTATATGTCACGGTACCGGACTCGGCAGTAGTGTCGGCCGAGGAATACTTGAGCACGACGACCGAGGACAGGTAATTGATCACCCCTCCCTGCTCGTTCTGCAAGGCGATGGCTTCGCTTGCGTCCATGTCTTCCCAGCCGTCAGAGGAAGCGGAGGCGTCGCTGTCGGCATTGTACATGACATGCCAGTAGTCGACGGTCACGCCGCTCAGTCCGTAACCGGGAACGGCCTTGACCGAACCGTCGCTGAGGGCCAGGGCGCTCAGGAAGGAGGCGGTCGAGGAGTAGCCGGCCTCATCGGCGGAGATGCCGATGAGAGCCAGCCACAGATAGGTCGAATACATGGCGTCCGTGTAGGTCGCATAGCCGGTGTACGTGTTGTAACTGTAGAACTGCTCCGGTGCGGAGTAAGTGTCGAGTTCGTAACCGCCCAGATAGGCCAGGGTCGAGAAGTAGGAGCCGTCGCCGTAATAGAGGGGCAGCATGCTGCCGTCGACCTCTACATAGGAGATCGCGTCGCTGCAGATGTTCTCGACAGCAACGTACAGGTCCTCGATCTCCGGTTCGTCCAGGTTTGCGGCGATGTAGGCGGATACCACATAGTAGACCGCATTGTCCTGATCGACATCGGACGTGAGGCCAGGGAAATCGTCGGAATTGTCATTGATGTAAGCAACTGCGGTCGCCGGGCTGTTGATGTAACCTGCTATCTTATCGCTGTCGAGACCGAAATTCTCCAGGGCCGATTTGAACTCATCGACGCCGTTGGCGAGCAGCAGCCGCACGATCATCACGGCCGTGGCCTCCCCGCTTGAAGAGGCGAGCAGCAGGGCCGAGGCCGCCGCCGTGCCGCCGCCGTTGACGTCGGTGACGCTGTCGAAACCGCCGCTATAGACGGCATCGTTGGAATAGCCGAACCAGGTGACGATGGCGCCGGTCTTATCGATACCATCGTAACTGTTCCACATAGAACTGATGATACTGGAATCAGAGGTCTGGATTGTGTAGCCGAGACCGCCGTAGTAGTCGGAATGTTCATCGTTGGTGGAGGTGGCTGCATCGCCGGCGAGCGCCGCGTTAGGCGCGACTACCAGGAAGGCAACGACCAGGACGGCCACAAGCGGCATGAACTGCAGGGACTTTTTGGCCCCGGCCTTGATGCCGTTGCCGCGGAGCGAGCTGAAATAGGTGCGGAGGTCGACGTAGCGGACTATCTTCACAAGGAGCGCGCCGGCGCCGACCGCAAAGACGATGCCGGCAATGAACGCGTAATCGGACGAGAACCAGGCTGCCATGAACAGGACCAGCAGGCTCATCGCCGTGTATGTGTAGAGCATGGTGCCGCCGCTCTTCCGGGCGCGGTAGACCATCCATACTCCCAGCACAAGCGGGAACCAGAGGGTCAGCCAGCCGTAATAGGCGGCCATCTCGGAGATGCTGTTACGGCTCATTTCGGAAGTCAGGGCGATCATGAGCGAGCCGGTGTAGAGGCTGTTGCCGTGCACCATGTCCGTGAACAGGTCAGGCACGAACACATAAAGCAGCGCCGCGAAGATGATGCCGACGACCGCGAATATCGGGACCGTCAGCACCCACGGCTTGGTCTGCAGGAACGCGAAGACCAGGGTGAACGCCACAACGATAAGGCCGAGGCAGAACGGTCCGGAGAAGACCGCGTCCCACAGCCCCATCGGAATGTAATAGAGGGCGGACACGAGAAGTCCGAACACGAGAGGAACATCGATGATGACCGTCATGGTCGCGAGGTCCTTTTCCAGGACCCGGGTCACAACCTGCGCGATGATAAGTCCGACGCATGTGAAGGCCACAATGACGAAGAACGAATTCCACGACAGGAAGATGGCGGCCAGGAGGACCGCCGCGATGATGATCGGCCGGAGGACGCTCTTCTCGGTGAACGGAGCTTTGAAGCCTTTCAGGCCCGCCTTGTCGGCATTGGCGAAGGCACACGCAAGTTCGTAGAACACCACTGCGAACAGCAGGCCGACGAAAGCGTAGACCGTGCCGTTCGAGAAGACCGTCGTCATGATGAGCAGACCGAAGAAGGCGTAGAGCAGCGCCGAGACCAGCCCGATGGTGGCGTCGTCGTTGAACATCTTCTTCGCGGCCAGATACACCGGGATCACGGTAAGGGCCGCGAAGATGGGTGCCGACCAAGCCAGTGTACCGGCGGCGACGGTACCGGCCGAGACCCCGAACAGGGTCACGACGTAGGCCACAGCTGCCATGAGGTAGTCATACAGGGGCGGATAGATGCTAAGAGATCCGTACGGGTAGTTCAGGGCCCCCTCGTTGGCAGGGCTGTAGGTGCCCGCGAGGATCTCCGTGATTATGCGGAGGTTACTGGAGGCGCTCGTTCCACCGGACAACGCATAGTTGCTGCCGGCGGAGATCCCGTACGCGAAGACAAACCTCATGAGAAAGGCTGCCAAAATAATCGCGAACAGGGTAACGGGGCGCCAATGCTCTTTAAACCATCCTTTCGCACCAGTACCGGTTGATACCGGCTGCGAATCTCCGTCTTCCGCGGAGCTGGCTTTTTCGGTTGCATTTTTGCGCATTCTCGATTTCTCCGTATCGATTCAATTTCGGACGGATGAAGCACTGCGTATTTATAGTTTCATGGCGCGCTATAATATAAAAATAGGAAAAGACCGCTGGCACAACGGACACCGCGGTCAGGATGGGGCGGCT
>Ga0172377_10005617_pt1 | contig 12912 bp, 10 predicted proteins | sample Pumphouse3metaG_FD_119749 | JGI IMG/M metagenome (GOLD analysis project Ga0172377, IMG submission 119749) | Leachate microbial communities from a municipal landfill in Southern Ontario, Canada - Pumphouse #3 metaG | ecosystem: Engineered > Solid waste > Landfill > Unclassified | place: Canada... | reverse complement strand
TATTTTAGCATAAAAATATATTAATTAAATAGATTCAATAAAAAATAAGCTTAGTTTTGGCTAATAAAACTAGAAATTTAAATTTATTTTAACTATTTTCCCCTAAAACTCTTTACACTAACAGAGCATATTGTATCTTTTTAGGAAGTTTTGTCAAAAAAAATAGGTTTCCCTATTTTCCACTCAATTCTGGTTTACCATATTTGATTTCTACAATTATTGCATATAATTCATAAATAAAAATTAAGAAACTTGGAACTAATATTATAAATAAGAATCCCCATTGTGATTGGACTACTCCAAAATACGTTCCAATCTCTGGCAATACTTTGGCTTCTTTACCAATTATATAATCCATATCATACCCAGCACCATTAGCAAATGATACTGCTTGATTTCTTTCATGTAAATCTCCAACTACTCCGATATCAATTATCGGTGAGCCATCTTTTTTAATCTTATAAACGAAAAGTTCATCCTCAATCTCAATTTGATCGAATCTTGGTTTTTCAACGATTACTAAATCTCCTTTTTTATATTTATCTGAAGAGATATTGCTTTTGATAACTACAAGTGTTTTTTCATCAAATTGAGTTACACCAAAATCATTAATATTTAACATAAATATAGTATTAATAATTACAAAAACAAAATATACAATTGCGATAAATCCAACGATTATATTTCTTACTACTTTCATATTCTCACCTATTTTAATAATATCATACTAAATATCAGATATCAATTAATTTTACAACATTTTGTCGTAAACTTACTCACATTTTTCAATTAATATGTCATTTTTTATTAATTCTTCGGATGTTTTTTTGATAAATTTTATTTCAAGTGATGAATATGGCATAATATTCAAATTAATACTCTTTAAATAGCCTTCTTCGTCTACTTCATATGTATTATATAAGTCAATTTTTTCATCTAATAAATATTTTTCTAAATCCCAGCTTATATTTAGACAAACTTCTTCACTTTCAATATTTGATAAAATAAGAGCGCCTTCATAATCATAATTTTCATAATCTATTATAAGATTGTCTTCTATTTTTTGAGGATATAAAGTAAAAATTCCTTTTAAAGTTTTAGTATAGGGAAAAGTACTTTTTACTTCTATATCAACTGTTATAGTACCTAGCTCATATTCAGGGTCATTTTTTATTATTTCAAAATATAATTCTTTAGTAGATTTTTGATATGCCCAATTATAGCCTCCAAGCTCGCACTCACTTTTAGTAAAATCAGATACATCTGTACCATCTTCTAGGTTATTAACGCAACTTTGATAGCTGGATAAACTTCCGCTAGAATCACTTATTTGGCACTCAGCATAATCTTTTAAATCTCCTACTACTTCGCAACTTGCCTCATAATCAATATCATAAGTAGTGATTAATTCATCATTTAAACTATTAGTTATTGTAAAGTAAACTAAATCTTCATCCCAAGAATTATTAACATTATCTTTGCTTTTTATATCAAGCTCTGGACTTGAAAAATAAAACTCTTTAGTTTTTAAATTATATTCCCAAAAAATATTTTTAACATATTTTGCAAAAGTAACAGTCAAACTAAAAGCAATCCCTATTCCCGTAATAATTAAAATTAAAATAATATATTTCTTAATATTTTTCATCTAAACACCTATATTTCCTGCCATGATTTGATTTCCAAACTAATATAATCTACTAGTCCTGTATATATTTCATCATTATATTCGGTTGGAAACAAAATTTCTAAGCTATATTCATGTAAGTTGCTCTCTGCACGTAATAATCTATTTATTGGAGCATTACATACTAATTCATTTGCATCATTTCGAGAATATGTCTCATCACAAGTAAGAACTAATATTTTATCTTCATCTATTTCTTGATATAAATTAATTTCTAGGGGAATAAAATGATATGTTTTAATTATAATTTGGTAGCTTATATCAACCTCACTACTAGTGTTTTCTTCTATGCTACTTACTTGAAATAAATGTCTATTACTTTCTCCTGGTAGCAAATTTTGGAGTGGCAAATTTATATTACTGACTTCCTTTGCATCAAAAATAAACTTAGCAATATTTTGATCGGTTGTTGTAAGAGAAGCATTAGAATTAAATATTGAATAAGTAATGCCTGATGCAAATATTATTATTGAAATAATACCTAAAGTTAAAACTATTTTCTTTTTCACCTTTTTACAACACCTTTCTTATTTCACAATAAAATATTTCTTTATTGTATCCATTTTTAAATCACCATCATATAGCTGGAATATTAATTGATATCCTGTATTATTAAACTCTTGAGGAATAAACTTTAGATTAAAATCATCACCTGATGATACTAGATAACTTTTTTCTTCTATAGCACTAAGGTCCCCTATTACATAATCTTGTAAATCAACAAGATTATAAGTTTGATCATAGGCACTTAAAACTTCTTTTTCATATAGGGAGACTCTTATTTGTGGCAACACTTGCTCATCCGATTTATTTAACCCAAATGAGACTACAGCTTCTTCATTAATCTTATTTATGACATTTGAATCCATATTAAGGGTATAAAATTTATTATAATTAGCTTTAGAAACCCTAACTGGGATACTTATATCTGATATATCGCTTGTTCCAGCAATATATCTTCCTAACGATTTAAAACTAGATACTTTAAAATAGTAAATGCCCTCTTCTAATCCAGAATCTCCTTCATAAGTAATTATTTCCAGTGATTTAGTAGTTGAATCTGGGAAATAATTACCAGTAATAGTCAGCACATTGTCTTTCCCAATATAATAATTTTCACCATCAACAACAAATGCGACGTTTTTTAAATATTCTTTAGCTATTATATTATTATTAATATCTACAAGCTTTAACTTAATACCGGCTTTAGAATACTCATAAGTTGTATCAATTATTTTAAATTCATTATATCTTTGATAATTCAAACTGCTAGTTAAATCTATTTTTGTTATAGAATTAGTGTTTAAATTTATTTCATTTTCATCAAAATCACTCATTAAACTAATTTTTGCTTTAGCAGACTCTTCATTTAAAGTATGATGAATATTGATACTAGAAAGTGTATTTTTAATAGTAGATCTAATAAGCGAGTCATCTTCATACATTTCTAAATATATTTTTGTGCCTAAATAATTTTCCGCCAAAAGAACATCACTAAAGTCAACTATTATTATAAAGTCTTCTTTTTGAATTCCATCATTATAATAATTATTCTCTGAATATAAAGTATTTTCTTCGTGGCCGATTTCATTAAATAATCCCAATGGATAAGATGCCTTTTTTTCACAATTTAAATCTTCTTCATGGCAACTATTAGAGTAATTATAATCATTATCACTAGTTAAGATTTTATAACGATATGCCTTATTTGTAATATTATCAAGAAGTTTTATTTCTGTTCCAACTGGTAATAAAAAACTACTAGCTAATGTATGTGATATATTTTCTCTTAAATCTGTCTCTTCTTCAAATGAAGCTTTAAAAGTAAATGCCGAATCATTAGTTATATGAATTGGTAAATTATCATATGAGGCATTTTCTTTTATACCAATAAATGTTTTTTCAACATTATAACCTTGATAATCCAAATATGATGTATTTAAATAACTTACATTTTCCGCATTATCTATTACTTTAGCATAAACAATTTGTTTACCTAATTCACTAACTAAAATTTTATCTTGATAATCTAACCAAGCATCATCTTCTAAAAGTGATAAATCTTCTAGTGTATATGTATCAAAACTTACTAAATATTTTATATAAGCAATACCTGATAAATTATCTGAAGTTGTAATTTTAATTTCTAAATTATCATCTATATAAACACTAGCAGGCTCTTCAGAAAAAGTTTCCCAAGTATTAATTCTACTAGTTAATGTAAGAAGTGGTGGAGTTAAATCAAGGATTAAAATATCTGAATTTAAATAACTTACTTCGTTTTTATAATTAGTTATTTTAACATAGATAATATAATTTCCTTCTTCATTAATTTGATTAATATCATCATAAACTTCCCATTCTTCTAATTCATTTAACTGCTGTTTTGTTAAAACAGTTTTTTCATTACTTATATATATTTCTTTATTAATAATTGAATCATAAACACCTATTTCTTCTAAACTAAAAGTTATATTTTCTTTAATTATTTTATTAGTTACATTAGATGAATAATCTTTAAAACCTAGATTACCGACTTGCAATCTAATAACTTTACTAAGAATTTTATCATAGTTATTAACTGGAAATTCATCTTCTTGATAACTCCAAATAAGTAAATCATTAAGTTCTAACTCCTCATCACTTATATATTCTTGATAATTTAAGTTATTAATTAAATGATCTGGATTTTTAAGTTCAGATTCACTTAAGTAAATAAACCTACTATCAGCATTTTCTATATTAGTTGTATAACTATTAGCAACAATAATAGTTTCATCGACAATATTAGGTATTAAATCAATGCCAGTTCCATCAAATGAATTAGCAATATTTACTAGATTGCTTCCAAGTTCCCCAATTAAACTGAATTTTGTAGGAGCACTGATAAACCCTATATTAAAGACATTTTCCAAAGTTATATTTGCATCATCAAGTTTACCAATTAAACCTGAAGAAAGAAAATCACTTTGAATATTTCCCCGGTTATAAGACTGGCTTATTTCTAAACTTTCACTTGCTTCTCCAACTAAAGCACTACTTATATGGCTTCCATAAACACTAGCAAGATTTACAGTACTTTTAATTACCGTATTTTTACTACAACCAATAATTCCACTTACTAAACTATTATTAAAAGTTATCTCATATTTTAAATTACTAAAAGATATTTGAACAGGAAGAATTGATGATGTATATGTTTTAATTTGAATATTAGTTAAATCTTCTAATGATATATCAAAGCTATTATTTGTAAGTAATGTATCATTTATATAAATAGTTGCTTCTTCTCCTATAACTTCATAATTACCACTTATTTTAGCAGTAATAAAATTTTCACTATAATTAGAAAGTTCAGGGATAATTAAATTGTTGACAACTTCATAGTTCTGCACATTAATATCATCAATTGTAAAATCACCAGAAATATCCTCTGGATTAGGTTCTTGTTTACTTGCTACATAACCATCAAAAATAACATTAGTAAAAGTTGCATCAGATGCAAAACTTGTTAAACCTGAAGTAGTAGTACCACCATAAACTAAAGTGTTTTTAAAAAATAAATTAGAAATATTTCCTTCGACTTTTTCAAATGTAGAAAGATTTGTTTTGCTAGAATCAGTTATATACAAACCATAAATTGTATGAGTTTCTCCAGCTAGTAATCCAGCAAAATTTTTAAACCCAGGAAAAATATTTATTGTTCCTACTTCAGTACCGGTCTTCTCCGGAGTCTCATAATATTTGTTTGTATAATATTCCACGTAATAAATATTACCATCTAAAATATATTCAATCCCAATATCAGGATTATATCTTAAACTACCTTCATTTAAAATAATATTATTACTAATTTTAAAGTATGTATCTTGGTAGTCTGTCTCTTCTAATTTATAACTAAAATATGCTAGTTCTGCTCCAGTTGATATAAGGTAGGGATCATTATAAGTTCCACTTCCTGATTTATAACTACTAGCAATTCCTCCATCCCAAATAGATGTTTCTGGATAAACATCTTCTTTAACAAAATTAGCAAGTGAGGGAATTAAAATAGAAAGCATTAAAACTAAAGCAAGACTAATTAACCCTAAAGAGATTTTACGGTTTTGAAAAAGTTTATTAATTAGATCTTTTAAATTTTTCATAATAATCATGCTTCCCTTTGGGCTTAAAGTATTCCCATATTATATTCAATTATAACATAATTCGCCAAATAGTGCGAAAAAAAATAACCGTTTTGGTTATTTATTATTCTGCTGAATTAGCAATATCAATTTTATTGACTTCTCTAATAAACCAGATTTTTTCAACTGATATCGAACTATTTTCAATTTCTCTAACTCTTATTATTAACTTTAATTTTTCTAAAAATGTATTAAGATCTTCAGGATTTAAATCTTCTTCAGTAATATTAATATTAAGAAGACGATATTTATTTATAATAACTCTAGCTATATTTTCTTCATTATATAAAGCAGCAGCACAGACAATTACATTAGTTGGATTCAACGCAAACAAATCAAAGCTATCACTATATTTAACTATTTCATCATAATTATTAACTTCATAAACTCTTTTAATAGCAGTTTTCTTATAAAAGTCAAAACTATAATATAAATAAAGTAAATCAGTAACAGTAAATGTTTCACTTACCTTTGATAATACAACTTCTTTAAAATATTCTTCATTATAAGTATCATATAGAACACTAAGTTCATTTGCTAATTTTATAGATTCAAATTTAGTATCTTTTTGATTATTATCTTTTTTATTAAAATTTAAAAACTTATAATTAATTACTTTTTTATTTAACTTAGATAATTTCTTTTCTGCTTTAGATATCTTGGATTCAATTTCTTTTAAGGCAGAATTATTTTTACTTCTTCCTTTAGATTGAACACTATCTTGAGTTCCTTGCTTTAAATATCTATTTTTAAAATCAATTATTAGTGGAGAAAATTTAACATAATTAGCAAATTCTTCGACATTTGATGTTAGCTTTTCAATATTATCATAAAACTTGTTTAAAGTTATTTCATCGCTCATATTTAAAGGATCAATCAGTAAATCACTAAAAGTAGTTGATCTAATCTTAGAATCTTCAAAATAATTATTTATATCAATTGTTCCATCTTTGGCAAGACAAATTACATCAGATATATTTTCTTTGCATAAACTATTCAGTTCACGATACGTGACTAATAATTTTTCTAAACAGCTTTCATAACTTAGACCGCTACGAACTTTAATATCACTTTGTAATTTTGATATATAATCAATAAACTTCTTTTCATTCTTTTTAATTAGTTTACGAAAATTAAGTTCTAAATGTTTGATTAATTCAGGACTTTCCCAATATATTTTTTCGAATATTTCAGTTAACTGGTCATAGTTATTACTTCCTGAATGCCTAATATCTAAAAAAGATGACATAAATTCATTTATATAATATGTATAATCAAAATTTTCTTTTTTAGGTCTTGCTGCAGCCATATCAAATTTATCTAGTAGGGCATTAATAATATCTTTAAGACAACTAAATTTTAAATCTTGATAATTACTCATTTGATATAAAAGTGTATCAAATCCCATTTTTTCAAAATATCCATTAGTTGGATTTAAAATAAATTTTATATTTTCTAGACTTGCAACTTTCTCATTTATCTCATTAGGATTACGAGTATCGTTTATATGAAAAGATTTACTTTTTAAATCCAAATATTTTTTAATCGCTACCCGGTATTCTTCATATTTTTCTTGAAAACTTGCTATTTTTTCATTATATTTTCTTTTATTAGTTTTTGTAGAAGTTGGCATTGCCGAGAGTAGTGTTTTTTTAGACTGCACATCTTCTTCAATAAATTGTAAAAAATTAGGCATTATACATCTTCCCCTTTATTTTCAGTTTCAAGTTTATTTTCTTCTAAATATTGCTGAAAACCGACTACTTTTTCATTAAGACTAATTAATTCACTTAGTTTTAAAATTGATAAATCAAAGTCTGCTTTTTTTGTTTTGTTTTTCATAACTTCACCCTTCTTACTCATACCCCGCCATATCTTTCTCAAAATCAATTGATACTATTAAGTCAGTACCTTTAGAATTAGTTTCTAAACTATCAATATCTTGGCCTTCAATCCAAATGTATACTCTTGCTTTTGTTATTGCATTAGGCACCTTGAAAACTGGCTTTGTAAAGTCTTTGACGGTCTCTTGCAACTTAAAATAAGTTGTATTAAGTGGGAGTCCTGTCCCAAAATGACCATTAGTATGCTCTAGCCTCGTACCTTCTGCAATTATACCATATGTAGGTGTCTCAATACCATCTAGCATTTGAACTCCATAATTAAGGGCGGTTTCAATAGAAGCTTCCGAATGTGACTTACTATATGGTTCGTATATCAGCATTTCACAAGCACTATTACATTTAACATTTTGAATATCACTTATATCACTTAACAAAGGCACACTACCAATTTTTACTAGTCCAATTCTGATTGAATTCAAAATACCATCCATCTCTAATTTTAATTCTTCGTCTGTGTCCTCATCGTAATCTATTTGAGTAGTCTTAGAGAAATATAAATTATCAGCATTTGGCGAGCCAGTTGCATTTTTTAAAAATATATCAAAAGCAACATATAAATTCCCAGGATGATAACTGTCTTCTGTTCTTAAAAATGTATTTAATAATCTCTTGACAGAACCGTTAGGATTCCTCTCTTTAGTATGAACTAAATCGCCTGTATAAAATGAGAATTTATCTTGATTAGTATTTTTTATTCCATTACTTGAAACGGGCCATAATGCATACGACCACTGATTAGTATGATTAGGATAATTTTCTTTAATATCCATAATTATACTATCCATTGAAATCGTAACTGATTCACTAAAATCTACACCATCAAGAGAAATATATAATCCACTATTACTAGCAACACCTAGTTTTAAAAACTGAATTTTAACATTTAAAGATGATGAAAGCCAGGCATAAGTTGATGCCATTAATAATATAGCAGTTAAAAATATAAGAAAAAACATTTTATTTCTTTTATTACGTTTACTTTGAATATCTTTAGTTAAAAATAAATTTTCTTTTTTTCTATTTTTCAAAAATGTACCTCTATTCATCAATTATATAAATAAAGAGTAACCAACTTGATTACTCTTTACTATTTTAAACATTAAATAATCATAATCATTTAGTTTATTTAATATTAAATTAAATTCCTCATTACCCTCCTGTTTGTGATGTTTGGGTAGGTGATGTTGGTGAGGTTGCAACTGGCATAGTAGGTCCTGAATAATTAAAATCTTCTTCAGTAAATCTTTGTTTTGTAAATCCGAATTTAACTGATATCGCTTTACCAATTGAGGCAAAGTCATAGTTATCAATATCTTGACCTTCAATCCAAATATAAATTCTTAGTTTTGTAACACTGTTAGCTGCTAAAGTAAAGAATTCTGGACGCAACATACCCTCTAAAATTTTGGCAGAATCTGTAAATGTTGGATATTTATATAAGTACTTAGCTGTTGGCCAAGTTTCCTTATCATCCTCGCCTACAGTATATTCACCTATACTCTTTACATATCCGTTATATTCTAAACCATCGTAGACATCTACTGCTGGATCAGCATCAATCTCTGAAGCAATAGCATAAGTTGGTAGATATTCATATTGATCTTTATCTTCATCATAATCCCATGTTTCACAAGCATCTGCAGTAAATGTTCCGGTTTCTCCTCTTGCGCGACATGATGTTTCATACCAAGATTTTGCTCCAGGTACATGATTTAAATCATTTGGTTCCCAAATTTGGGCAGTTCTACTACAAATACTAGTAACATCAGCACCACCGTCACAATCTATTCCAGTAATAGTCCCTACTTTCGATTGATCCTCAGCAATTGTTCCTTTGACTCGTCCAATTTGAGCAAATGCAACTCTTACTGAGTTTTCAATTCCGGTTCCAGCTACTCCGACATTATCGGCTATTTCAGATACTGCTGCTTTAGAATCAATATCTAAATAAATTGCTTCTTCATTTTTTTTATCAAGTTCTGGAAGATAGTCTGAACCTGTATGATTTCTAATAAATAAATCAAACGCAACATATCCTTCTGCTTCACTGTCTCCTTTATTTTCAGCACGACTTGCCATAATTCTGTATCCACCTGATGATTGAGTTATACTTGACTTTTCATATAAGATTAATCTTGATACATCTTCGTCAATTTTTCCAACTGATGACATTGGAATCAATCCTTCTCCTGCCCACCAGTTAGTGTGATCAGCATATACTGTTCCTGTTTTATTATAATTATCTTTGTTGATAGAAACACTATCACCCCAATTTGCTCCATCTAGTGACAACGAGAGTTCTTTAGTTGTGGCTATATCAACACTGAACTCTGACACAGTTACTGTTCTCATTCCAATAAACCATGCATAAGTTGAAACAGATAAAATTAGCGCTGTTAATACTAATGTAATAACTAGATTTCTTACACGTTTTGTGTGTCTTTTTTGGTTGTTTTTCATAATTACCTCTTTCCTATTTTATTTTATTATTTCTGATTTAAAGTCCATGTGAACTTTAAACTCGCCACCTAGAATGTTATCTGTGCATTCTGGGTCGCTTCCTTCTAGCCATAAGACTATTGTATACTTGTTGCGGTCTCCAGGACTAAAATTCTGTACATGATTTCTTGCAACAAGGGTATCAGATGTGAAGGCTACAGTTCCTGGTTCAGGATTTCCATTATATGCTACTTTAGCATATGTAGTAGATTCAGAATTTTTATAAACTCTAATTCTAATAGCTTCATCAACGTTCATTATAACATCATCAATAACTATCTCGGACCAATAGTCAGCGATTTCATCACCAAGGTTTTCAATATAAAAGGTATATGCTACATAATTCTCACCATTATGAGAACCATCACTACGAGTATCTAAGTTTTCTGGAAGCCATGTGTATTTTATATTATCTATAAATGGCATGGTTTCTGCTTGTAATTCTGATCTAAATACTTTATAGTCTGGATCATCATAAATGATAATTCCATTTTTAATATACAAGTTGCGATCAAGAGTTACACTAAAACTACCATTGTTATATATTAGACTAAATACTATATATAATAGCAGTAGTAAGAGCAAGAGAATTAGAATTATTATTTTTAATAATCTAACTGCCTTTTTCTTCCGTTTAACTTTCTTTGCGCTATTTACAACTTCCTTTTTCATTTTTTACCTTTTTCTGATTAACATTATATATTTGCTACACCCTACCTTAAATATACATCTAAATCTTACCAACTTTTTATTGTAATTTTAATTTATTAATTTTAACCTTCTGGCGCAGATGTTGTCTCTTCTGGTTTTGCTCCAGTTTCATTAACAATAACTTTTAAAGTTTTGGTAGCAACATTCTTCGCTACATCTGTTGCACGATAGATTATTGTGTATGTACCGTCAACATCTATATTAACCTTATTTATTACTTCAATTTCTTCTGTATCAAATTCACCATAAACGTTGTCTACTGCTGACACAGCTGGTGCTGTAAATTCTTTTCCATTTTCATGATACATGATTCTTTCTTTTCCGTCTTCAAATCCTTCTATAGTAATTACTGGCGGATTTTTATCATTACCATTTGGTCCTGATCCTTGGTTAGTCTCTGGTCCAGTATACTTAACATCATCTTCAGTAAATCTTTGTTTTGTAAATCCGAATTTTACTGATATAGCTTTACCAATTTGAGCAAAATCATAATTATCAATGTCTTGACCTTCTATCCAAACATAAACTCTTACCTTTGTAATACTGTTTGGTGCTAGTGTCATAAACACTGGTCTATTCATTCCTTCTTTTAATTTCATTGTATCAGTAAATGTTGAAAAGTGCGTTAAACTCTCTGTATCTTCATATGTATTGTAAGCCTTACCATCATAAACATCTACATTATGTCCAACATCTATTTCACTATTAATGGCATATGTAGGATAAGCTAAACCATCAATTACTTGTGAGCAGTTTTCTGTAGTATAAGAAGTTGTTTCTGTTACATCTTCTCCCGTTCTTTCTCTACATGCTGTTTGATAATAACTAATTGCTCCTGGAACATGATCTACATCATTTGGTTCCCAAATAACAGCTTCACGTCCATGATTACATATTCCTGTTATAGTTTCGTCATCCTTAGCTTCTTCATTATCAACATCAACATCTTTACAACTAATGCTTCTTATTAACTGAGTTCCAGCTTTTGGAACCATGACTTCATCTACTTTATCTTCCCCGACAGTTATTGTTCCAACTGTCCGACCAATTTGAGCAAAACCAACTCTTACTGAATTTTCAATTCCGGTTCCTTCTACTCCTACGTTATCTCCTATATCAGAAACTTTTGCTCCCGAATCAACTGTTAGATATATTGCTTCTTCAGCTGCTTCATTATATTCTCTTATATATTTACTTCCAGTAAAGTTTCTGATATATAAGTCAAATGCAACATAACCATCTTGTTCTGGATATCTTCCAGTCTTTTCTTCATCTACTGTATTATTATCAACTTGACTTGCAAGAAGTCTAAATCCACCTGGTGATGGTGTCACAGATGCTTTTTCATATAACTCTAAGTTAGCTGATGTAGTATTGATAACACCTACTGATGATATTGGAATTAATCCGTCATTACCACCCCAAGTATTAGTATCTTCATCGTAAAAACTAAAATTGCTTTTATCAATTGATACCGTTTCACTAAATGTTAGTCCATCAAGTGATAACATCAAACTATCAGTAGACTTAATTTGAACGCTAAACTCATCAATTGTTACAGTACGCATACCAATAAACCATGCATAAGTTGACACTGTTACTAACACCGCTGTAATTACAAAAATAAATATCAGGTTTCTGACTCTTCTTGTATACCTTTTTTGTTCTTTTTCCATTATTCTCCTCTTTCCTTTTTTTCACTTATTTTTTTCACTTATACTACTTCCTACTATGTAGCATAAATATAATTAGGTAGGTACTACCGTAATATAACAACATCTTATCACAATCTAAAAGTTTGTCAATATTTTTTGTCGATTTTTGGCGAAAAAAATTTACTATTATTTAAACAACGATTACTTTAACAATTATAGGATCAGCAAAATTACCGGCCAAATCAGTTACTTCATATAAAACTTCATATTCC
>Ga0172377_10005616_pt1 | contig 12913 bp, 4 predicted proteins | sample Pumphouse3metaG_FD_119749 | JGI IMG/M metagenome (GOLD analysis project Ga0172377, IMG submission 119749) | Leachate microbial communities from a municipal landfill in Southern Ontario, Canada - Pumphouse #3 metaG | ecosystem: Engineered > Solid waste > Landfill > Unclassified | place: Canada... | reverse complement strand
TTTTATAATTTATCCCTGTTGCTTTCATTACAGTAATTTCATTGTCTTCACAAAGTCTTCCATAACTTAACAATACTCCAAATAAAATTGCCATTGGAATTGTGAGTGATAAAATGTTTGGTATTATCAGTATAAATAATTGAAATATAAGAAAAAAGCCTACACCTTTAGATAAAAACAAATCTATCAATTGGAAAATTTGGTCAAGCAATAATATAGCCGAAAAAACTGTAAGCCCAAATATAAATGAACTTACAAATTCTTTAACAATATATCTATGTAATATTTTTATCATCTTTTATTATACTTTAATCATTAAAATACAAAACCATTTTCAAAAGCTAAAAGCTTTTGAAATACATAAAATTCTGGTAAAAACAAACAACTGCTCTAATAAATATCAGTTTAAACCTGGAAAATTCATTCCACCCATAAGTTTCTTTGATTCTTCAGCCATAGCATCTTGAGATTTTTTTATAGCTTCTTGGAAAGCTGACAACATAAGTTTTTCTATATCTTTTACTGATTTTTGCATAATATCTTCTGGTAATTTAAAATCAATTATTTCATTTTTAGCATTCATTTTAATCAGTATACCTTTATAATTGACATCTATAACTTTTGCCTTTAATACTTTTTCCATTTCTTTTAATTTGCTTTTCATTGACATTGCTTCTTTGGCCATTTTAAAAAGTTCCATAATAGTTATCTCCAAATAAATTTTATTAATTCTAACAATTTAACCCTTTTTTTTCAAACACTTGTTATGCTGCTGACAAAATATTGCGAGTTCTTTCCAAAGAAATCTTTGTATCTGTAATATTCTTATCCAACTCAATAACTGGAATTTCTTCTAATACATTTTTTGTTTGTTGTATATCTTGAATAGAATAAATTTGTTCTATAATTTGAGATAAAATATATTGATACTTGTTAGCTTCAGAATCATTTTGAACCAATTTATTTAAAGCTGTCATAACCGTCTCTTTTGATTCGAAATTTGCATTCCCTCTATTTTTTATAGATTCAAACAATTTATAAATAGTGATTTTATCTTCATTAGTCATATCAGATATAGAAATCAACATTGACTTAAAAATTTCAACAGGTATAGCTGTCAATCCCTGTTTACTATTTAATATTGGATTAATATCTCCACTCAATGTATAAGCTATCAACCTTGCGATTTCACTTACAGAATTTTTTAAAACATTTTCTGCATCTTTATTTTGGTAAATATTATTAACAGAAATACTATATGGTATAATTTTATCACTTGATATTAGGTTTCCAAACTCTTTATTCATAGTAGAAAATGCCCTAAATTGAGATAAAGGCGTTTGAATAAAGCCTATACTAACACTTTTATCTGTATTAGATAAAATATCATTGAAAGCTTTAAGTTTTAATACATTTCTAAAATTTTCAGGAGTATTTGTTGACTGAGTTTCTAAAATAATATCATTTTCAGATATTTCAACTTTCTCTTGTTTTGCCATATCTAGAATAATATATTTTATAATATCTGCCTCTGATACTTGTATAATTTGTTTCCTTTGTAAATCATCCATGTCTTGTAATTTTTTAAATTCTGATTCACTTAATGAGATCAAATCATCAACATTATTTATTGTCCTCTTTAATTTTTCTGATCTTTCTTGCTGTTTTTCCCTAAGATTTTCAATTAAAGGCATTGTTAATCTGCCATGTCCGCCAGTTATTATAAGCTTTTTTGCCTTACCATTTTTGTATAAATCAAAAGCTTTTCTGAATGTTGAAAAATCATCATTTCCACAAATAATTAAAGCATCTAACTTTTCTTTCAAGTCTTCTGATTGCGACAAGAAATATGCCATTTCAAATAGTGCATTTTGTTTTTTTGTCAACGCTATTTGTTTTGCTATTCCACTCACGAAATCAAGCAATTCTTGTTGATTTATATTATCTTTAATTTGCTCATGGAATTTTTTATAATCTGATACTTTTTCACTGCTTAATGCAATATATTCACTTGTTTCATGAAATATTAATTCACTTAACATTTGACTTCTCTTATCTGGAATACTTTCAAGTGCTTTTAAAAACATTTCACTTATATAAAGAGTTACTTCGTTATTTTGAACATTTAATGTTGCAAAAGAATATGTGTCATCATCTAATACCAAATCTAAATTCTGTGAGATTTTAATATTAACATTAGAAATATTTAATTTATCTTGAATTTCAGTTTTCATATTATTTACTTCTGCTTGTGTTAACAAAGGTGTTTCCTTAGATAAAAGTTCTCCTTCATCATATTCGCTTTGTTCATACAGACTCAACAATATCTGTGTTAAAAGAACTGGATATTCATTCAACAAAGATGTTAATGTCTCTTCATTTAAATTTTCATTGTTAATTGCCTGTTTACTCATCAATTCTGTTCCAAGTAATATTTCCGGAATTAATTGAGAATGGAATTGTGTTGCATAACGAACAAGTTCTTCAATATTGTTTCCCAAAGACATAAGAGGAAGTGCATCTGTTGCTCTAACCGATTCCAAACTGACAAATGTTCCTGTTTCATTTTTGTTTTTTCTTGAAGATATATTTTTTATTCCTTCTATTGAAAACAATCTTTTTATTATCTCTGAATCTATCAAAGAAGATTCTAAAGTATATGTTTTTACATTTATTACTTTACCATCAGCATCTTTTATATTAAAAACTATTTTATTTCTGCTATACTGCGAAATATCAGACAACTCTTTTATCCTCATAACTTTATTAATTTTGTCGATAATACCTGTAAAATCATTAGTCTCAATGTTAACAAACGTATAGAAATATGCTTTTATTGAATCAAGCTGTATAATACCGTATGCCACACTTTCATATAATTCAACTACATTTGCAAGTTTATAATGATTTGCAATATCTATAGATTTAATTAGGAAATGAGAAATATTTATTTTATCCAATCCATAAGTTTTTAAAAAATGTCTTAGCATAGTAATAAATATTTCTAAGTTATCCTGAAATTTTTGTTTATTTTTTTGGTCCATATTTTCCTTAACCATAATCTGTGCCGCTATTTCTTTTACAGTCAATTCTTTCATATCTATTAATTCTGTATTATTTAAAAGAATTGAAGATAACTTGATAATATCCGACGATTTCATTTTTTTCCTTAATTCATTTAATGTACTGATGTCATCTGTTTGATTTTTAGAAGAATTTCTTCTTTCATATTGAAGTTTTGATCTCGTAGTATGAAAATCTTCCTGTTCCTGAGGAATTTTCATACCTATATTATCTTTGAATATTTTATATCTTTTTATATTTTCAACTTTAGCATCCGCTTCTAAAGAGTCACCATACTCATCATAAACAGCAACTTCCCCTTTGTCTGAAAATTCTTTGAACATTCCTAAATCGTATACTGTAGAACCTTTAGGCAAGACCTGAATATATACTTTATCGTTATATTCAACGAAACACGTTACCACATTATCAAACTGTGAAGCGATTTTTTCAAAATTGTCAGATACATCGTATGTAGGAACGAAATTATCGGAAGTAAAAATAAATCTTTTAGATTCCTGAGCATCTTCTGAAGGAGAATACATATAGTTTAAATCAACCGTATGCGCAAAAATATTTTCCATATAATTTGCTTCCCATCCGGCACCCATTTTATATATGTAATGCGAAGCCGATATCTTTCCGCTGTTATATAATCCATAAGTTTCATTATTGTAATCGGTCTCTTTATACAAACAAATTTCAGAAGGGATAAGAAGCCTTTCCCCTTTTATAAGTCCGTTCATTTTTAATCTGCTTTGCATATTATTAGAATTAACTTTAAGATCAGAAAATATTGTTTTATTTTTATATTTTCCAAGCATTTCTTCAACCTTTTGATATTTATCATCCTCAGCAATTATATGAAGACCAACCAAATCTTTAAGACTTTCTCCGAACAAATCAAACAACCATATACATACAGAATATTTATTTTTTAATGATTCTTGACTTGATAACAAATAATCTCTCAAAGTCTGATTTTTATTATTGTCGTCTTTTGATTTTTCATTTTCAGCTTTTTCTATCATTAGTGATATAAACTCGACAAACTGCGGATTCTGAAATATTTGCAGTTTTAAATTTTTCACTAAAGCATGACAAAATTCTTTTTCTTTATCACTCTGGGAAGAAAATCTCTTATTTAAAACAGATATAATATCTTCTTTCATTTTTTCATAATTATCTGTGTAAGAAAATTTTTCATAGTAAACACTCTTTATCATATCAACAAGCATATCGCTATATTCTTTAAGTTCTCTGTCATTTTCAAGAAAAGTTTTTCTGTCTTTAAGTATAAATGTTATGAAATCTTTTTCAGTTTGTGTTACAGGTTTTATTTCTTCTTCATGTACTCTTTTTGAATTTATTTTTTCGTATATGCTGTATAAAGATTTTGTTCTGAATTTTATTGTTACATTTTCAGCTCGTAAATATCTCCCAAATTGTTTATAAATTGTTTCATTGATATTGTTTATTTCAGAATAAGTTTTTCCATATAAGCTTTTAATTATGCTTAATAAATTTAAATATTCTTTAGGATAATCAAATTCAAATAATGTATTTCTTATATATTCATATATTTCACTCTGTCCAAATCTCTTTGACAAAGGCAAATAAACAGTATATATGAGCTTTTTATCATCCTGATTTTCCGAATACTGTGCCTTAGTAAGTTTATAAGCAAGAAGAGCAAGCATTGTATCAGGGGTTTTTGCAGTCGTTATAATGGCATTCCAGTAATTCTGCAGAGATCTTTCTCCGTCAAGTTTTGAATATCCCGGAAAATCGCTGTCTATTTTCTTTATATTGTCCAAACTTTCGAAAATATCATCTGTATATGAATTTATATAGGATATATTTTTTAATTTATTTCTTATTTCATCATTATCAATTTCAAGCAGCAGAGATATTATTTTAGCTTTATTCCATATTTCATGACTCTGTTCTTTATCTGCTTTTAAATTATGTGTCATCCATTTTGATATATGAGAATAACTGTCGTAACCTTTTCTGTATATATCGACAGAGGAAACATTATCGTAAAAGAATTTTTCAATTATTGATAAAACATCTCCATAATTCGCTGCTTTTTTTCCGATTTTTTGGATCGGTCTAAAATTTGTTTTTGATGCCTCAGGCTTAACAAATTCATTTATTAATTCTCTCTGCTGTTTTTCTTCTTCAGTAGAATCAGTCCAAGTGTTGTTTGTTTTGACATATCTGTATCCGGACAATAGCATCCATGCTTTATATAATTGGTCAATTTGCTGATTTTCAGCAGCGCTTCTTACAATATTTTTCTTAATAAAATTAATTTGTTCCTCAACGCTTCTAGGAATTTTCGTCATATCAATTTCTTTCTCATCGCGATTATCGTATATATATTTAAAAATCATTTCTTTTAATTTAGATTCAAAAGCCATCAAAGTCCATCTATTGCTGAATGATTCGTTTCCGGTATGCGACTGTATAGATGAATTTCCGAGTTCTCCGTGTCCTTCTTTTGAAATAGGATAATATTGCCTCGTTACAACAGCTAAATCTTCAGATGTTTCTTTCCCTCTGGAAACAACTTCTTCGATAACTTTATCCATATATTTTCTGTAGAGCGGATCATTTGTATTGCCGTCAATCGGTTCATAATCCAAAAACACTGCCACATCTTTTTCATCTACAAAAGTATTTATATTTCTTCTGCTTATACGTGTTGTAGAATATTTTAAAACATGGTAATTGTTTAATCCCATTTTCTGCAATATAGAAAAATATAAAGGAGTAAAGTAAGCTTCTATAGATCTTGCTGTAAATCCGTCAGGCACTATAATGTCATAATAAATATCAGAATCAACCATCATATTTCCCTTTACCAACGACCCGCCTACTATTATAAGAAACAATCTTTCATCTATAGGTATTCCATCTTTTTTCAATATATTCAACGCTAATATCTTTGCTTCCTGCATTGCAAGTCTTATATTTGTACTGTACTCTTTGTTTGCTTTATCTAGCGCTGTCTCATCAAAATATTTTTGATTGCTGTTTATTTTTTTAACCGTTTCATTAAAAATGCTTCTGTATCCGTCAACTTTTGACTTCAAAACAGTTATAGCTTCGTTAAGTCCCTGTTCATTCAACTTAGATGCATATTCATGTTTTGATTTTGTTTTTTTATCAACTATAGTAATGTTATATTTATTTGCATATTTTGATATCGATTTTCTTTCCTGGAAATTAAGCGTGCTTATTCCTGAAAGATCTATTATAGAATATCCCTGAAGAGAAGCATATAAGATAAGGAAAGGAACATTATCTCTCCAATTATCATATTTAGCTTCCATAAGCAAACCTTTACCGTCTTTCTTTTCTTTTACCAGATTTTCCAAATCGCTTTTTTTATATACTTCCAATATTTTATCTTTATTATCATCATTTAATATTTCTTTATTTGACAAACACATAAGAAGATAAAAAACTTCATAAGAGGAAACATTTTTTATATTCTGCTTCTGTTCCAAAATAGTATATATGCTTTTTATTAACTGTTTTTTAGACGAGTCGTTCAAACCGTCAATTATTTTTTCAAAAACATCTTTGTTTTCTGATACAAGACGTATAAGCCAAGGAACAATATATTTCGAAACATTTCCGTTTAAATCATTTATTATATTATCGAGAATTGATGATTTATTATCGTCATCCTGAGGTTTCAGTATTAACTCATATACCATGTTAGATAATAAATTTTGCTCTGATTCCTTTGATAAATCGAAAAATACACATCCCTGCACCTTATTTGATTTTAATTTCATCAGTAAATCATAAATTCTGTTAAAAGTATCGCTTTGTTTTGACATAATATCATCAACAAACAATATATTCCTGTTCTGTACTGTTTTCGGATCATCTAGAAAGAATTTATCCTCATATCCTGTATTTTCCAAATTCTCGCGGATTATTGTTATTTTTATTTTTATATTTTTAGCGTTTTCTGAAGTCTGGTCAAGCTCCATACGATGTATTATTAAATTTTCAAGCCTGCTTTTCACAGAATCGGCTATATCTCTCATATATCTTTCGCCGTCAGACTGTCTGTAAGCAATAACATATTCATCCAATACTTCCGATACTTTTTTTATATCTGAATTTTTATTTATTTGGATTCTTTGCTCTTTTTCAATCTGTTTTATGATTTTATCTGCAAGTTCATTGATATATTGTCTGGTAACTTCCTGAACTCCTATTCTGACGTTTAAAAAGTCCCTGATTTTATCCGAAGAATAATCTTTCTTTTCGGCTAATTCGCTTACAGAAATAACATTTGAATATTCAGAATTGCTGTCATTTATTTCCTGAATAATTTTATCCAAAATATCCAATAATTCTACCTGAACAGCGTAATGTTCCTGAGAATACCCCTGTTCTTTCAGAAAATCGTTAAAATTCGTTGAATTTACAAATTCATGAAAAGTTCCAGTATTTTTTGATTTATTATTAATTTTAATATATGAATTAAAAATATCACTTTCTCCCTGCAAAGCAATTGATTCAAGCCTTTCATGGTTAAGCAATGCTTCAAAAAAACCTAAAATTTCATCATCATTTCTACCTTCCAGTTTTTGTATTAAAACATCTGCTATAAAAAATTCTTTCGCATGATAAATACCTTTACCATCCATTTCCCGTGAGACATAGACCAAACACCCGTAATCCTGCGTCCCTCCGTATCCGTCAGCTTTTGCACCTACAAGTTTAGGGGAAGTTCCTACAACAATTTTTGCATCTTTAAATTCTTCCTGACCAGAATCGCGAAGAACATCAGCCAGCAATTTTTTTAAGCGTTCGTTAGATTTCACTTTAGCAGAAACTCTAAATAAAGAAGCAAAAAACTTATCGGCAAACTCTGGAAGCAAAATATTATGTTTTCTTAATAAATCTGCTGCAGCTTGATTTTCATTTACATTTTCATTGTTACTTATTTTTTCTATTTCATCTCTCACTGAAATACCCAACATACGTGATACTGAAGAAAGATTTAAAGCTTCTTTAATAAGCAACTTTATATTTTTTCCAAGTGCTGTTGATTGTTTACTATTGTTGTTATTATTATATTTATTTATAGAAATTTCACCGTTATTATATTCAATTTGATATTTTCCACCGTCACTATCAACTTTAAACATTGCCCCATTATCCGAAACAACAAATTCTATTGAATCTTGAAAATTATTTGCCTTAATAATATTATTGATATATGTTGATATCTTTTCCCAACTATACCCTGCATTTCTATAATTTTTAAGAACTGATGCTAAATTACTAGAAAATAAAGGTGCTTTTTGTTCAAGCAAAGGTTCACCGGCTATTGCATTCTTATCGACTTCTGCCTGTATTAAAATAGAATCAAGATAATGTTGTTCATATTGATCATCTTCACTTTTTATGTTAGGAGTTATTGTGATATATGAAACTTTGTTATTATCTAAAAGATAATTTACACCAGATGTGTGAAATCCGCCCGCGACAATAACTTTGATTTTCTTTGCTTTTGGAAGTGAATTCAATATTGCATTTATATTTGCATACCTGCCAAATATCTTATTACTTTTTGTTGAAACATTTTTATTATCTTCTAGTAAAGTTTTTGCAAATAAATTATTTCTTTCAATATTTAAATTATTAAAACTCTCAGCTGTAGTTGAATATTTATATAGTTCAAAAAAATCATCATTTTGTATATATTTAGAATATAATTTATAAAATAAACGAATATTATTCTTATAGTATTCATATTCGTTAAAGCTAATATTTGCCATTAACAAATTTCTATATATTGGAAGAAACATATTTAAAAAAACGATATCTTTATTTGCAGAATATTTAGAGTATGATAATAAAACATCACTAACCATCTCTTTTTCTTCATGAACCAAATCTAATGGTTCTATTAAAGATGCCATCTCTTTTAATTTAATCAATCTAAACAAATCAGGATATTTTTTATATTTATCTTCCGGACTAATTTTTGCATTAATATATGAAAAAACAACATCGATATTAAAAAAATTATCAGATTCTTTAATTAAATTTGAATATTCTTGAAAAGGGATTGTTCCTTTTAATGTTGAAAGTAAATGTTGTAATTGTTTTTTTACTTTGTTTTGATCTGTTTTTATACTTTCAGCAAGAATAGTCTTATAAAGAGTCGAATTAACATATTTGCTAGGGTTTATATTTGCTTTTTCAAGTTCGGCTGTAATCTTCTTATAAAACTCTGCTGATGTTATTTTTTTGTCTATATACTTATTATATAATCTTAGAACTTTTTTTTGATTGCCTGTAAGATATTTATTAGAGAGTTTTTTTACATTCAAATACTTAAACCTTAACAATTGTTCAATAGTGCTTTTATTATGTATCAAAGTAGCAATTTGATTTATACCATTTTCATATATATCTTTTTGTTCTATAGGATTTAAAGTTTTATTATTTTTATATCCAAAATATTCTGCTCCGGTAATATTTGATTTTTCATACAATGCTTCAATAAATTCGTTAGCATTATCTTTACCAACTGATTTTATAAAATTACTAAATTCAACATTTTTTGAAGCACCTTCAATATAAACTTCTATATTTTTATATCGATTGTTTAATGATGTGAGAAACTTATAAGTATTTTCCTGTACTTCTTTATTGTTATGTAAATCCTGTATATTAATAACTATTGTATCTGTATCATAAAAATTAGCAGAGGTAATTTTGCCAAAACTATTGAAATTATAAAAATTTGGAGTTATTGAAGCGGATAATAAATTTATTGGCAGAAGTGTTACAAATAAAGAAAATGATATAACAACCGAAAGAATTTTTTTCACTATTATCATGCTATCCTCCAAAATAAAAAGACTGACAAAACATTGTCAGTCTTTAATATTTTCATTTTTGGCAATAATATAATCATCATTTGGTACAATTTTTGATATATATGAATTTAAATTAACCCTATATACCGTCAAACCTCTTTGAAGTAAAACAAAATTAAAATCATACAGAAAGATCTTTAAAGAATCCTCAGCAATACTAATACTATTAAATAAATTATTTAATTTAACAGTATCTATTTGATTATTATTAATAGACTGTAAACAAAAATTCATGTCACAAAAATAAAAATTATGATTTTCTGATTGCTGTTGTGTCTTTTGTGCAGTTGATCCGTCAGCTAATGTTGATGAAAATGTTTTTTGAACTTGCTCAATAGAAAATTTATCAAAATCAAAATTATTTATATTACAATTAGACTGCAAAGTTTTTGCAAACAAACTTGCAGATAAATTAAAAAAAAGTAAAGAAATAATAAAACAGATTAATATTCTTTTCATATTTACCTTTTATTTATATCAATAGGAACTTCAAAAACAATAGAGCCTTTGCTATCTAATATTATAACTGATTTTATTGCAAAAAGCTTGTATTTTTGCAAATTTTTCACAACTTCATCAAATATAATTTTTTTCAACAAATCCTCTGTTCCAACATTGTTAGATTTTTTAGATAAAATATAAATATTTCCATATTTTATATATCCATATCGTAATCCTAATGTAGATATCAAAGGACCTAGCACTTGATTTTTTCGTCCAATCATATTGATTTGAGAAATAACAAGCCTTGCAACATACTCTTCTTCTGTAATATGATGCCTATCCATAACTGATATTTCTGCTGTTTCAGGACCTTCAAATTCCAACAATTGCCTCTGTTCGTAATCCCCTCTTGAAATCCGCTGATAAAAATAGCTTTTGACATCATCTATATTCTGAAACATTCTTAAAGCAATATTATAATTAGGATCATGGGCTGTAATTACCATTATTTTTATATCAGCATCTGAGCTTAAAGCAACCCTTGTTATAGCAAAAACTGCATTTTGCAAATTTACTATTGCCTCATTCACAACTTTAGTGTTTGTTGAAGTAAGTCCTTCCGTTTGCATATCAAGATAAATCGTATCGTTTATCTTTGACAATTCACAATCTTGACCGGACTCCTTTTTCACAAGTTTTTTTATATCTGTAAGCAATGTCTCTTTTGGATAACTAGGAGTACAAGAAGAAAATAAAAAAACAATAAAAAAACAATAAAAAAACAATTTAAGCATTTGGTGTTTCCAACTGTTTGGCAGCATCCTTTTGAGAAATGTTAGTATTAATATAAGACTTATCTTTGTTTTTACCATATTTTGCAAAAATTTCATCTATATCATCATAATCAAGTTCTTCTCTTTCAACCAATGCTTTTGCCATTTCATCAACGATAACCCATTGGTCAGTTAAACAATCATTTACAGCTTTTAAACAAGAATCTAAAATTTTCATTGTTTGCTGATTTAATTTTTCTTTTAAACTGGAAGACATATTTTCTTTTGGAATAACTGTAAAATCACCTATAAAGCCTTCTTCTCCCATTCCAAATTGCCATACCATTGCATTAGCTATTGCCATTGCCTTCTTAAAATCAGAGGATACACCTGTTGAAGTTGTACCATATTTTATTTTTTCAGAACTATATCCTGCTAAACTAACAATAATATCTGCTATTAATTTTTCTTTATTTTGTGTATGCAATTCTTCTTTAGGATTGTGAGAAACTAAGCCTAAAGCATCTCCTCTGGATTTTATTGTAGCTTTAAAAACATCATCTGTCGGATGTAAAAAATATAATGTTGTTGCATGACCTGCTTCATGATATGCTGTCATTTCTTTTTCTTTGTCAGTCATACAAATATGACTTTCCAAACCTAAATCTATTCTATCAATTGCATCTGATATATCATCTATATCAATAATATCTTTATTATTTCTTGTAGCTATAAGTGCAGATTCTTTTATTATATTTTCAATTTCAGCCGGTGATTTATAAACAGCTTTTTTAGCTAACTTTACAACATCTATATTTGGATCAGCTTTAACTTTTTTAAGATAAAATTTAAATAATTCTTCTCTTTCTTTAAGATTAGGCAAATTGATATATATTTTTCTGTCAAATCGTCCCGGTCTTAAGAGAGCTTTATCCATAACACTTTCATTGGCATTAGTAGCACCAATAACAACTATATTATGTCTTTTACTATCAAGACCATCAAGTTCAACAAGCAATTGATTTTGAGTGCTATTTGTTTCTTCCCCTCCACCCATATATGAAAAAGTTCTACCTCTACCTATAACCTCAATTTCATCTATAAAAACAATACAAGCTCCCTCTGCATAAGCCAGTTTCCTTGCTTTTTGAAACAATTGTCTGACTCTTGAAGCTCCGACTCCGACAAAAACTTCTACAAATTCACTTCCGGATATTGATAAAAAAGGCATCTTTGATTCTGTTGCAATTGCTTTGGCAAGCAATGTTTTCCCACATCCAGGAGGGCCCATAAGAATAATACCTTTAACTATTTTACCACCAATTTTTTTAACTCTTGCACCATCTTTTATAAGTTGAACAACTTCCATAGCCTCTCTTTTCGCACCATCAAGACCTATAACATCACTAAATTTAACATTAATATCAGAAGCTTTAATACTTTTCTTTGTTATCTTACCGAAACCACCTTTCATAAAAAACAAATATGCTCCAACAAAAACCATTGCATGCATACCACCAATAAGTATCTGCATTGGTAATGTTGCAACGGTCATATTTCTATAAAAGGACTCAAGTTTGCTAAGTCCCCATAAAGTAAGCAATATCAAAAGAAGTATTGATACTGTTACTAATATCTTTCCCCAATTATCCATAAAAAATATTCTAAGTTTCCTCATTAATCGCCCCTTAAAAATTATTAAATATA
>Ga0172377_10005613_pt1 | contig 12913 bp, 11 predicted proteins | sample Pumphouse3metaG_FD_119749 | JGI IMG/M metagenome (GOLD analysis project Ga0172377, IMG submission 119749) | Leachate microbial communities from a municipal landfill in Southern Ontario, Canada - Pumphouse #3 metaG | ecosystem: Engineered > Solid waste > Landfill > Unclassified | place: Canada... | reverse complement strand
TTTAAGATATACATAGCAAGTTGAGTAAGTAACAACAAGCATAGAGTAAGTAAGAATTTAAGACAGACTGCTATTTGTGATTTCATCGATTGATTTTATTTCCGTTTTTTACTTTTCACCTACTTCTTAGGTTTATAACCTGATTTACGAAGGATTTCTGTTGCATCTTTTGTTTCAAGTAATTCCTTTAACGACTTTTTATTCTCTTTCATATATTTTTCTACAATTTTATATCCAATATAATCTCCCAATCGTGAAGGAGAGCCATTAATTCCTTTTGTTGTAGGTCCGTCATTAATCAAATGCATATATTTTGTTCTGTCTTTACTATACAACAAATTATTCTGAATAATATATCCCCAAATACCATACTCACTTTTTTCTGTCCATTCCATTTGTTCTTTGGTGTAACGAAATATACTACTCATTGAACAATCGGGTAATAATTGTTTAACTGCGTATAAAAACTTACCTCTTTCAACAATTATATCACATAAAGATGCTCCTGGATTTTCCTCCATTAAAGGAATATTATAAGTTGTAACATTACGCAAATAAGTATTCATTATATCAGGGACAAGATATGCAGAATCCAAGATAGTTATCATATACTTAGGAAACTGAGCATATCTTTGATAATCGGGAAGAATATTTATTGAATATAGGTCTATTGAGAAAGCAATAAAATCTTTTTGTGCAATAACCCTTGATGCATAAGAATAAGAAAACTCAGCAGGACCAAACATCATTGAATAAAGTTTAGGAATCTTTGTTTCTGGATATTCTTTTAGTAAATGAGCAAAAGCAGACGTAACTTCGTTTGAAACCCAATCTAAATTAGGATAACGCTTTTTTACTAATTTATATGCTGAAATTAATACAGGGTCAGAAGCAAAATCTTTAACCATTTCAAAATATGGAGGATTATCTAATGTTGTTTTGAAAAGAGGTTTATACGCTTCGTAATTTGCTTGCAAATATGCTTTATAGTCTTTTTGATTTTGTGCAAAAATAATGTCTTCAAACCTATTGACATTCATTGTTATTTGCTTTCCTGATGAAGGATCAACCAAAGTTTCTTTTTCTTTCTTCCCACAAGAAGCAAACAAAATGCAAGAAAGCGAAATAAATAAAATTACCTTTTTCATATTACCTAAAAATTTAATTAGCAAAATTACGGAAAATAATGAAACCTCAATTAAAGTTCCAACAAAATGTATAAAAGACAGGAATTAAAGAAGTGCCATTATTGGTCGTCGGAAACGTATTGTACTCCTCTTGGTTTTATTATATGAATGCTATCCATTTGTTCATTACTTTGGAATCCATCACCATAGGCTATACCTGATCTACTTAGTCGTTTTACTTGTTTATTGGAACTTATGGTTCTAAGATTTTTGTTCCAAATTAGTTCCTGACAATAAATTGTGTCTTTATTGTTATAGTTAATTATTTCTATGCTGTCTTTTAGATAAACTTTACTGTTATTATTATAGTTTATTGCATAGTTGGCTTTTAGAATAGCTTTTATTGTTAGGTCTTTATTATAAAACCACACTTTCACTCCTTTAGGAAATACCATTCTTGCACTATCACCATCATAGTTATAGATTATTGGAGATTTAATTTCTATTTCAACATCTCCATTTTGACTTCGTAATATATCGGCTTGTTTTATTACTTGCATTGGTTTTCCTTTTGGAGGTTTCTTCCCCGATGGGCTTTTGCTTTCGCAGCTAATTAAAAAGAAAAGTGAGGATAAACTTATTATTATCCATAAGTTTACCCTCACTATTATATTTCTTCTTTTTTCTATATTCACAATAATACTTTACTATCTTAGTCTTACTGTTGTGCTTTCTCCTATCCAACAACCTACTGTGTATGATTGTCCATTAGTTATTTGATAAAAGAATGCATCACTTGTTGTTGGCCATTGTCCAACAGCTGAACGCATCAAAGATTCACATTTATCTGCTATTGATGGGTCTAAAGCTTTTGCTTTTGCTGCTTTATCATAAGCCAACCATGCTGCTCCTCTAATTTTTCCATCATGTGATGCACATGATGATGCTGAACTTAAATACATTGATGCTATATAATATAAACATTGTCCTTCCATAGATTTATCATAGTTTGATACTTGATTAAATGCTGAACGTGCTGCTGAATATTGATTTGAAGCCATAAGTGTTTGTGCCCATAGGTAACAAGCTTTTGCCTTTGCGTCATTATCGGTTGCTTTATCAAGAGCTTCTTTAAAGAATGGTACTGCGGCTTTTTCATCTCCTTTAACTGCAAGCATTTGTCCCATCATAAATGCTGACCTTGATGTTGGTTCAAGTCTATGAAGACTTTCTGTTGCTTTAAAGAATAGGTCTGTTTTTGTACATCCTTTTCTTTCAAGATTTGTTGTTATCTTTTTAAGCAGTTCTATATTGTTTGGATCTTTATCATATTTGGGTTGATATATTGGTACAATCTTATCGCAAGAGGCAAATGGTTCAATTACTTGTTCTATTATTGAAATATAGCTTTGTATTTTTTCTATATTTTTTGTATCCCCAGCTTCTTTTGCTTGCTTTAATGATAATTCTAATGATTCTGATGAATAGTCATAAGCATCAAATAATGCAGACATTTGTTCTTCGTTAGCCTTTATTGAAGCAAGGTAATCAAAGCATGATTTTAGATATTGAGGTTTGAATTGATCGTCAAGGTCAATTCCTTTTTCTCCTCCCTTTAAAGTTGCTTCCTTGTAAAGATTATAAATTTTTTCTTTTTCGTTTGGTCTTATCTCAGATAAGTCTTTTGCTTTACGTGCTATATTGTTTGCTTCTTGTCCAAAAGCTTCTGTCCTCTTATCGTAAAGAGCTAATAACTCATCTATATATTTTTGTTGTTCTTGTGGAGTTTTTGCTTGTTCTATAAGATTTTTTATAATTACTGCTCCTCTGATATAAAGATTTACATGGTTCTTTGGGCAAGCTTTTAATGCAAGTTTCCAAGGTTCATAAGCATCTTTATAATTCTTTTGACTGTAGAATTCTTGGTATAGAGAGTTATTCATTATGCAATCTATACTGTCTTGTGGCGTTTCACCATACTTTTGTGCATAACCTGTTGTTGCTACACTGAAAATAGCAACTAACATTAATAATGATACAATTTTTTTCATTTCCTTTTTTCTATTCTATTTTTTATTGATATTTACGTTTGAAAAACCAAAGATCTTTTGCAGAGAATGATAATCCTATTCTGAAATAATCTTCCTTTATTAAACTATTGTCTGTTGTTCCTCTTTTTATATATTCAAAACTTAAATTTACCATTGTATTAGATTTCTTTATTGGTAACCCAATACCACAACTAATTCCTATTTGTTTTATTCTTGTATCATATAATTCCAACATTCCATCATCGTAAGAAAATCCTAAACGATAAACTGATTTTTGAAGGTAATTACCATAGACATCTGGTTTCCATTCTCCTCCAACTGCTAATTTAAAATTATTTACTAAATTAGTATTTGTATAGTCTGATTGGAAAAGAAAGTCTGACCAGGATACGTATTTCCCATCAATTCCTACAAAGAATTTATTGGGTCTTTCGTATGATAAACCAAATCCCATTGAAGATGGATATTTTATTTTGTCGGTTGTGCTTTCATCTAATACAGAGTCTTGCAAGTATTCTAATCCTGCACTTGTTGTGAAAGTATAGCGATATAAGATATTATCTGTTGGATATTTGATTGGCGGATTATAAACAATACCTATTCCTATGTTGTCTCCATTTGAAAGTGGATAAAAATATTGTAGACCAAAATTAATATTAAATGCTCTTACATGATAATTGTTTTCTACTCTTGAAGAAAACATATAAGATGAATCAGGGAAAGATGTTGTTGATGACTTGTAGTAGTTTCCAAATATATATTCAAAATTTACACCTATTGATAGATTTTTAATTGGACTATATGCAAAACCAATTAATGCTTTATTTAATCCTCCATCAGCAGCATATGTTTCTTCATATCTTCCACAATCTGGAGAAACCGAATCCTTAGTTGTTGTAAAATTTACTGAAGACATTGGTATAATACCTAAAGCTACTTTAAATTTAGAACCTATAGGAAAGGCCATTAATATATGAGAAAGACCTGTATTATTCCCTGTTGATTTGTATTTATCACTCTCAAGAGTTACCCATTCTGTATAGAATCCAATATCAAATACTAATGATGTCGTATCAACTCCTGCATAAGAAGCTGGATTCATATAGTTAACCGAATTATTTCGCTTGTAAGTGTAACCAACTCCTCCCATTGCATTATTTATTGCATTATTGAAAAGATTGGTATTTCCTATCCCATATCTTGAATAAGGAGAACTAATTGTTGTTTGAGCCTCCACTAAATTTGGTAGTGTTACAATAATTGCAACCAAAACCATTAAGCATTTAATTCTTTTTCTAAGCATTAGTATCAAGTATAATATTTAATCCTGAAAGAACTAAGTGTTCTTCAAGTATTGTGTTTTCTTTAAAATAACTGTGCAGGTAATGAGCATCACCACCTGTAAATAATATCTTTAAATCTGTGTATTTATTCATATAATATGCAATAAATCCTTCTAACTCCATTACCGTACCATTAATTATACCTGAACGTATTGAGCTCTGAGTATCATTGCCTACTATGTTTTCTTCCTTAAATTTACCTTCTATTAACGGCAAAGAATCTGTAAAAGTATTTAATGCCTTATATTTCATATTAATTCCAGCAGAAATTGAACCTCCATAATAGTTTCCAAATTTATCAATTAGGTCTAATGTAATACAACTTCCTGCATCAATAACTAAACAATTATTCTCTGGAAATAAGCTATTTGCACCTATTACTCCAGCTATTCTATCACACCCTAAGGTTATTGGAGTAAGATAATGATTTGTTATAGGTAAAATCAAATCATTATTCATCTCTATAAACCTAAATCTTTGCCCTAAAAACTCTTTTATCTCTTCTTTGTCTTTATCTATAAAACTAACAGAGGAAAATATTACTTTCTTTATTGTTGGAAATTGATTAATAATATTTTTAATGTCTGCAATTCCTATTCTTTCAAAAGCTTTAACAAAAAACATAGTCCTTCCTGAAAAAACAGCAATTTTTGTTCTTGTATTACCAATATCAATTACCAATCTCATAATAGTTTAATCTTGGTTATTTTCTTCTTTTTTTTCTTCTTGAATTACTTCCTTTGAGTCTAATTCTTCTTTATTAATATCATTAATCCCTTCCTGAACATTATTTTCTTTAATCCCTTCTTTTTGTTCTTGAGGTAATGGAAGACCTTCTAATGGTAAATTATATTTTGCGTTTAATTCATTAAATGATTTTTCTTTTACATAGTCTTCTCTTTCCATCCAACAATCATTAATATTTAATGGATTATGCTCTCCATCAAATATTTCAAATGTTTTCTTTATTAATTCTCCTTTATCATCATAGAAATACTCTGATAGTTCAAATGCAACCTCAGCACAAGCAGAATTAAAAGTACTGTAATGACGATTAAACATCCTTGTTAGTCCATTTTCATCAAATATTCTTTCATATATAAAGTCCCATGCTTGATTTTCGTTCAATATCATTTCCCTTACATACATTACTTTATTTGTATTTGGATAGAAAATTACATCAAACTTTTTATCTAATTTAAGGAAACGACCTCCATCAACAAGTGGAACTATTGAAGTTTCTCCTTTTAATATACAGAAATGATAAACTAAACTATCCCTATCTCTTAGAATATTCACATAACTTAATAACTCTTCTGCGGATTTAACTAAAGCCTTCGCGGATTCGCCATTTGCTTCTATAACAGAGGATTCTTCATCAATATATTCTTCTTCTCCCTGACCTTCTAACTCTATTTCAGTGCTATCTTGATCATTATTAATTACATTAACAGAATCAACTTGTGAAAAAACATTTAATGACAAGAATAACATTAAAACAAATATCGTTCTAAACTTCATAGATTTTTTGTATCAATTAATACATTAATTATTTATTCCTTAGTCTATATCTTCCGCAAACATAGGATCCCAAGGAGGAAGTATTGTTGGCTTTTCGTCTAATATCTTTAATATCTTTGAAGGAACATATTTTTTATCAACAACTAATCTAAACATATATTCATTAAACCATTGATCTGTCATTATCAAATGTCCTTGCCAGCCAGCTGAAGCACCCCAACTATTTTCAAGTAACCATTTTTTAGGATTATTTTCTTTGTCCAAATCAACTCCACAAAGAGTCATAGCATGTGAAGATCCACTTGCAAAAGTTTGAATTCTTTGCTTTTTATCCATTGAAAAACTTGTTCCCATTAATGAACCAAAATCATAATTATTAACATCTAATAAGCCTTTTGTCCTATTATAACATTTACCAACATCACAAGAAAAATACATCATTGTAGAATCTTTAATTGAAGCAATTGCCATTTCTTTAATATCTTCCACAGGTAAGTTAATATATTTCCAATTAAGACCATCAACAACATGGCGATCATTTTCAATTTCATAAAGTTTATAGTAAGGACGAGTTGGATCGTTCATAAACATTATATATGTTTTAGCAAGGTCTTTCCCAATATATTTTTCATAAAATGACTTTGGAGTGTATTTTTCAGTTGATATTTCTTTTCCTAAAGAATTACGAAGTGTGTAAGTAAATTCTGTTACAGGTTCTCCATAAGCTAAAACTAACATACGATATATTGTAGAAAGCATTTCAACTTTCTTGTTTTCATATAATTCAGATTTATTTGAATTTAAACTCCTCAATTCTAAAGCAAATTCTTTAAGTTTTAAGGTTATTAAATTAGAAATTGTATTAGTATTGTCAGAATTATAAGTCTCTGGCTTTACTGTTGAAGGAACTAAACCATATTTTGTAACTAAATCAATTATTCCTGTAAACTGACCACCATCGGAAAGAACATTTTTCAATAACCAATCATTGGTTTTACTATCAATTGGTTCGTCTTTATATTTTATTATTAACGATAAGAAGAGATTAGACTTTTCTAATTGGTCGTAAAAGAAAAGATAGTTGTGAGAAAAATTAAACTCACCTAAGTCATACTTAGCAATCATTCCTGATCTTAAAACATTAAATCCTGAAAACATCCAACAGCGTCCAGAAGATTTTTGATCGGATATTCCTTTTGATTTTACTCTATTTGAAAAATAAGTATCATATTTTGCTTCATTATCAAGATTTACAACCAAATTATCTATTTTATTAGATGCAATGGCATTACGTAAAGCTTTATCTTGGTCTGTATTCTTATAACCTTGCTTAATCTTTTCAAGCATTTGAGCATTTATACCATCTATTTTATTTTGTGCAAAACTGCATAATGAGAAACAAACCATTAAGGTAAGTATTGCTATCTTTTTCATCGAATCGTTCTCTTTAATATTAATTATAACTATTTACCCATTCTATTTGATATGCAAGTATCATATTTTACTTTATAATCTTCAATATTGCCAAAATCTTCATCATCTATAATGATAGAGCCATTAGTAATTGTTCCTATTGCACAGCAAGGAACTCCTGTAAGACCTATCATATCTAAGAATTCTTCTTCTTTATCTGCATTAATTGTTATTACTACTCTTCCTTGAGCTTCACCAAATAAATAAGAGTCAAGCCTTACTTCACTATCCGTTAATATATCAAATCCAAAATTATTTGGCATTGCTGATTCAATAAGAGTTGTAAATAAACCACCATCACTAACATCATGAGCTGAAGCAACTAAACCTTCAAGAATCAAACCACTTAAAGCATGATGAAGATTATATTCTTCTTCAATATCAAAATAAGGAGCTGGTGAAGATTTAATTCCTTTATAAGAATATAAGTACTCAGAACAATTTATATCATCAACAACTTTTCCCAATAAATATATTGTTTGTCCTTCAGTTTTAAAGTCTAAAGTTGTTTGAAGATGTTTTTCCACAATTCCTATCATACCAATAACAGGAGTTGGGAACACAGCTTCTACAACTCCATTCATTGATGCTTGATTATAAAAGCTAACATTACCTCCTGTTACAGGAGTATTAAATTTTCTACAAGCATCACCCATACCTTTTACGGCATTTACAAACTGCCAATAAGTTTCAGGATTATAAGGATTGCCAAAGTTCAAACAATTAGTTACAGCTAATGGCTCTCCTCCAGTACAAACAATGTTTCTTGCTGCTTCTGCAACTGCTATTTGTGCTCCAATTTCTGGATTAGCATGAGTATAACGTCCATTACAATCAGTTGTCATTGCAATTCCATTAGAAGTTTCTTTAATGTTTACAACTCCAGCATCAGAAGGACGATTAGTTGACATATTACGAGTACCAACCATTGAGTCATATTGTTCATAAACCCAACGTTTTGATGCTATATTAGGGTGGTTGATAATAAAATCAGAAATCTTTTTACATTCTTTTAAATCAGGTTCCTTAATATCATCTTTATTGAATTTGAAAGTTTCTGCAAAATAAGCAGGTTCTTTAATTTCTCTATCATATTGAGGAGCTCCACCTCCAAGCACAAGAGTTGAAGCAGGAACATCTGCTACTAATTCTCCATTCCAATAGAAATGCAAACTATCACCTTCTGTAACTTCTCCAATATTAGCACAATTCAAATCCCATTTTTTAAATATCCCTTCAACAATATCTTCCTTGCCTTTTTGAACACAAACAAGCATTCTTTCCTGACTTTCTGAAAGAAGAATTTCCCAAGGTTCTATATTCTTTTGACGTAATGGCACTTTATCTAAATATATATCCATACCACAACCGCCTTTTTCAGACATTTCAGAGGTTGAACAGATTATTCCAGCAGCACCCATATCTTGCATTCCAACAATAGCTCCACTTTTACCAAGCTCCAATGAAGCTTCCATCAATAATTTTTCTTGGAATGGGTCGCCAACTTGAATTGATGGGATATCATCTGCTGAATTCTCCGTAACATCTGCCGAAGCAAATGTAGCACCATGAATACCATCTTTACCTGTTGAAGAACCTACTATATAAATTGGATTTCCTTTCCCCTTTGATACAGCAGAAATTAACTCCTCTTTTTTCATTATACCAACACTCATTGCATTTACCAATGGGTTATTTTCATAGCAAGGATCAAAGAAAACTTCACCTCCAACAACAGGAACACCAAAAGCATTACCATAATTACCAATACCCTTTGTTACCCCTTTTAATAACCATTGAGTATGAGGATTATCAATATCTCCAAAACGTAAAGAATTTAATTGAGCAATAGGACGAGCTCCCATTGTGAAAATATCTCTATTAATACCTCCAACTCCAGTTGCTGCACCCTGATATGGTTCAACTGCAGAAGGATGGTTATGTGATTCTATTTTAAATACACAAGCAATTCCATCTCCAACATCAACCATGCCGGCATTTTCTTCTCCAGCCTTAACCATTAATTGATCGCCCTCACGAGGAAGAGTCTTTAATAACTTTATCGAATTTTTGTAAGAAGCATGTTCACTCCACATTACCGAGTAAATACTTAACTCCGTAAAGTTTGGAGTACGTCCAAGAATATCACAAATTTGTTTGAATTCTTCGGGTAATAACCCTAATTCTTTAACCGTTTCAACATTAACAGTTTGATTCTTCACCATAAGAAATTGTTATTTTTAAAGCGGCAAAGTTAGCAATTTCAGAGCAAAAGCCTAACAAAAAAGCTTCTATTTTTTATTATTAAAAAAAACAATGATACTTTTGCATATACTATAGGGGCATATTTCAATAGAACTAAAGCCTCTTAACAACATTGTAATATCTTGCATCTATGATATTTAGAACAGAAATTAATCCAGAAAAAAGCTTACAAACAATCAAACATAATGATAATATAAGTTTGTTAGGTTCATGCTTTACACAAAATATAGGAACAAAACTTTCTGAAAATGGATTTAAAACCGATATAAATCCTTTTGGGATAATCTATAACCCTATAACAATATCACAATGTCTTGAACATATTAGCACAAAAAAACCTCTAATATGCAATGACTTAATAAAGTCAGGAGATTATTGGAAAGCTTATACTCATCATGGAGACTTCAAAGCCCAAACTCAAGAAGAATTATTAGAAATAATAAACAGCAAGATTGCAGAGAGTTATGAATTTATAACAAAATCTAAGTATCTAATTATCACACTCGGAACTTCTTGGATATATACTCATAAAGAAACAAATAGAATAATGGGTAACTGCCACAAACTCAATGCTAATCTTTTCACTAAAAATCTTCTAAATATAGATCAAATAGTTGAAAGCATGACAAATAGCATAGATATATTCTTTGCCAATAACCAAAACCCAAATTCAAAAGTAATATTAACTATATCACCTATACGACATTGGAGAGATGGTTATAGAGAAAACCAACTAAGTAAATCTATTCTTAATTTAGCAGTAGAAGAATTATGCAAAAATAACTCTAAAATAGAGTATTTTCCATCCTATGAAATTCTAATGGATGACTTAAGAGACTATAGATTCTACAATGAAGATATGCTTCACCCTAATACCTTAGCTGTAGATTATATATGGGAGAAATTCCAACAAACCTACTTTAATATTAACACAATAGAACTATGTAAACGCTTCCAACAACTCCAAAAAATGAAAAATCATCGTCCATTCAATCCAGAAAGCGAAGCATATAAAACTCACCTAAAGAAAATAAAAGAATTAGAAGAAGAACTTATTAAATTGAAAAATGAATAGTTAAAAAAGGAAAACATGAATAAAAAATTTGATATTGAAGTATGTGTAAGCTCTCTTGAAATGGCAATGGAAGCAGAAAAAGGAGGAGCTGATAGAATTGAGTTATGTGCAAATCTGTTGGAAGGAGGAACAACGCCATCACCTGCCTTAATAAAAATGGCAAAAGAATCATTGAAAATTAGTACAATGGTAATGATTCGACCAAGAGGAGGCGACTTTTGTTATTCAGATATTGAATTTGAAACCATGAGAAACGATATTCTTTACTGCAAAAGTCTAAATATTGATGGCGTAGTTTTAGGCATTCTTAACCCTAATGGAACTATTGATAAACAAAGAACTAAACAATTAGTTGAACAAGCTCACCCAATGAAAGTTTGTTTTCATAGAGCAATTGACATGACAAAAGATTATATACAAGCCTTTAAAGATATTCTTGAATGTGGTTGTGATAGAATTTTGACCTCAGGAGGTGAAAACAAAGCAATTGATGGAGTAAATCAAATTGCAGAAATAATGGAAAACCAAGACAGAATAGAAATAATGGTTGGTTCAGGAGTAAGCAATGAAAATGCTAAAGAGATATATCAAAAAACAGGAGTAAAACATTTCCATCTAAGTGCAAAAACATATAAAACAAGTAGAATGACATATCGTAATCCCAAAATATCAATGGGAGGAATATCTGAAGTGCCAGAATATGATATAATTTACACCGACCCAAAAAAAATAAAAGCACTAAGAGAAACATTAGACCACTTGGAATAGATAAAAAGTAGGCTAAAAAAGTTATAAGTTATTGTATTTATTCTTTTTGCAAGCATTTAAAATCAAGGAAATGTTATAATTATGAATCTCGCAATGTTAAATAAACATAACGTTAAACATTTTTAAGTTTTGATTAAATGATTTTTCTGTAGATTCTGAACTCCTTTTTAAGAGTTATTGTGTTAATTTTTCAATATTTTATGTTTTAGAGGGGTAATTTGATGTTTATGGGAAATAATGAGATCTTTTAGAAAAATAATGAGATCTTTTTTTAAAATAATCTCATTATTTTGGAAAAAAATCTCATGTTTTTTGGCGTTTTTGGACAAAAAGAAAGACCAATTTCTTGGTCTTTCTCTCTTTTTATTTATAAATCTTTTTGATTTTTAATACTATTTTTCTCTTTTTTAGTCATTTCTAACTAATTTATATGTTTTGGCTTTATTTTAAGAGGCTTATACCTCTTCGGTCTCCTCTGCTTCTGTTTCTGGTGTTGCATTTCTGTACTGAACTCCTGTAATGTTTGTGTCAATGTACAACACTCCTGCATTGGCAATGATTTCTTTCAATTCCTTGGTTGGTAGAAAATCGATACAAATCTTTCCTACTGTTGAGGATTTTACTTCTTCCATTGTGTTCATTGCAGTGGCTCTGATGGCGGGTTTGAAGATTCCTAATAATTCAAGGTCGATTCCTTGACCTTCGGATAAGTGTTCCGCCATTTTTTCTTGCAAACTTCTGATTACACTTAACACATCTCCAACTGAAAGTGATGATGAACTTGCAATCTCTTTTGCAATTTTTAATTGACTAATCGATCTTTCTCTAAAGATACGAGCGATGAATTTGATGCCAGGTGTTGCCCCGACAGTGATTCTTTTTTTCTGAATAATAAAACTAATAGCCATAACTTAATTTCATTTTAAAAAAATTTATAACTAAAAAGAGCTAATTATTATCTTTTAAATTGAAGTTATTGGAGCAATATTCAGAGCTATTGATTTTAGATTTTTTTTGTTCCGTTTTATAGATAAACAGTTTTAAGAAGGAAAAGTAAACTATCATCTGCACATTTAACTTTAATTTAATTTTGCAAATACTTATTGATATATGCGTTTTGCAAGTATTTATATATACTCGTATTGATTGGAATTAGATTAGTCTGATTTTTATGAGATAAGTTATTTGGGATTACTCTTCATTTTGCTTTAAGGAGATTTCTTCTATTATCTTTTGAACGTCTTCGTTTACTGTTTGAAGTTTATTTTTACATTCATCTAATAACTCTAA
>Ga0172377_10005612_pt1 | contig 12916 bp, 10 predicted proteins | sample Pumphouse3metaG_FD_119749 | JGI IMG/M metagenome (GOLD analysis project Ga0172377, IMG submission 119749) | Leachate microbial communities from a municipal landfill in Southern Ontario, Canada - Pumphouse #3 metaG | ecosystem: Engineered > Solid waste > Landfill > Unclassified | place: Canada... | reverse complement strand
GGTCCTTGTGGCCGCTGAAGTGGCGGATTTAGCCGCTCTTCCGGCTGATGACTTGATGGTGGTGGTGGAGGACTTTTTACCTGTCACTTTGTTGGACACTGCCGAGCCGATGCTGGCGGCAATGCTTCCGGTGACTGCCGTGAAGATGGCCCCGAAGATTTTCCCTCCCAGTCCTTTGCCTTTTTTAGGTTTTTTCGCTTCTTCGACTTCTGTCTGAGCCTGTTGAGCCGCTGCTGTGTCATTCTCGCTCTGTGCGAGCAGCACTTCGAAGGCGCTTTCTCTGTCAACCGGCTTGTCATAGCGGCCGTAAAGTCTTGACTGCTGAATGAGAGTGTCTCTCTGTGCCTGAGTTATGGCACCTATCTGGCTCAGCGGGAACAGAATCTTTGCCTTTTCCACAATGGAAGGAGCGCCTTTCTCATCAAGGAAAGATACGAGAGCCTCGCCTGTTCCGAGATTCATTATCATATCAGCAGTGTCGAATTCCGGATTCGCTCGGAAGGTTTCCGCTGCTGCTTTCACGGCTTTCTGGTCCTTTGGCGTAAATGCTCTAAGCGCATGCTGGACTCTGTTGCCGAGTTGTCCGAGAATGTTGTCCGGGATGTCTGTAGGACTTTGCGTTACGAAATAGACTCCGACTCCTTTGCTTCGGACCAATCTTACCACCTGCTCTATTTTGGACACAAGTGCCGGAGATGTCTCATCGAAAAGCATATGGGCCTCGTCAAAGAAGAACACCAGTTTCGGCAAATCCATATCCCCGACTTCAGGCAGTCTGCTGTACAAGTCAGACAGAAGCCACAGAAGGAAAGTGGAGTAAAGTTTCGGGTTCAGCATCAGTTTGTCTGCGGCCAGAACATTCATAACTCCCTTGCCTCCTTCGCATTGAAGCAGGTCGAAGACATCGAATGACGGTTCGCCGAAGAATTTGTCCGCACCCTGATTCTCCAGAGTTAGCAACGCTCTCTGGATCGTGCCCACGCTCGCCGAAGTGATATTCCCGTAGGCCGTGGTGAACTGAGAGGCGTTTTTCGCAGTGTAATCCAGCATTGACCTCAGATCTTTGAGATCCAAAAGCAGAAGCCCTCTTTCATCGGCTATCTTGAACACTATGTTCAGAATCCCTGTCTGGGTCTCGTTAAGGCTCAACAGTCTTGCCAAAAGTTGAGGCCCCATATCAGAGATCGTAGAGCGCATCGGATGTCCCTCTTCTCCGAACACGTCGAAAAACCTTACGGGACAAGCCTGAAATTGAGGATTTTCTATTCCGAATTCGACCATCCTCTTTTCAATGAAGCCACTGAGTTTGCCTGCCTGGCTTATTCCAGACAAATCGCCTTTCATATCTGCCATAAAACAAGGCACTCCGGCCTGACAGAAAGATTCGGCCATAACCTGAAGTGTGACAGTCTTGCCGGTACCGGTGGCTCCGGAGATGAGGCCGTGTCTGTTGGCCATTCTGCCGTTGACGCATATCGGACCTTTAGGGCCGTGCGCAATGTAAAGACCTAATTCTTTTGTGAACATATTTTTTTGTCATAAGAGGTTTTCCACAGGAAAAACAGAATCATCGACACAATGAATGTTGATGCTCCGATCCACCAGTTGAGAGTGTCGGGCAGTCTGAGTCCGATTTTGTCGATGCAGATGAAGGTAAGGCACACTCCCGTCATAAAGCAGGCCGGGATAAGAGTGTACAAGTAGTCTGCCCCTTTCTTGTTTCTTGCAAGATAAGAGGTTATTGTCCATAGAGTGAACACCGCAAGTGTCTGGTTCGCCCAGCCGAAGTACCTCCAGATTATGTTGAAGCCTTCTTTGTCGGCTATGTTGTACCAAAGCAGCATTCCTGCCGCAATGAACATCGGAACGCTGATGGCGAGTCTTGAAGGTATGGACTTCTGAGGCAGTTTCAATGACTCGGAGACAATAAGGCGTGCGCTTCTGAATGCTGTGTCGCCGCTTGTGATAGGTGCGGCCACGACTCCGAGAATTGCGAGAACGCCCCCGAACATACCGAGCCAACCTTCAGTTACCTTGGTTACAACTGTAGGAGCTGCTGCGGTGATGTCAGATCCGACCTCAGCTGCGCCTCCGTCAAAGAAGAAATAGGAAGAGACCGCTGCCCATATCAGGGCTACTATTCCTTCCAGAATCATTGCTCCGTAGAACACAGGCCGGCCAAGTTTTTCGTTCTTTATGCATCTTGCCATAAGAGGGCTCTGAGTCGCGTGGAATCCGCTTATTGCCCCGCAGGCTATCGTAATGAACAGGCAAGGGAACACTTTCTGACCCGTGACCCCGACTGACGGGCCCATATTTCCGAGGTCGTTCCATATCTCAGGAAGAGACGGCCATTTGACGATGAGTCCGATAAGCAGTGCGAATGCCATAAAAATAAGTGCGAAGGCGAAAACCGGGTAGATCTTGCCGATTATCTTGTCTATTGGCAGCATAGTGGCCAAAATGTAGTAGATGAATATGACCGCGACCCAAATCATCATTGAGAGGCTGTCTCCTTTGCCGGCTATGTCGCCGAGGATTATGGCAGGGCTGTAGACGAAGACTGTGCCTACGAGCAGCAGAAGAAGCAGCGAGAACACTATCATCACTCCTTTCGTGGTCTTGCCGAGGTACATTCCGACCAGCTGCGGAAGTCCGGCTCCGTTATGGCGAACCGAGAGCATACCGGAAAGGTAGTCGTGGACCGCACCGGCGAATATGCAGCCGAACACTATCCAGAGATATGCGGAAGGGCCGAATTTGGCTCCCATTATCGCACCGAAGATCGGCCCTGTGCCTGCTATGTTAAGGAACTGGATCATAAACACTTTCCAAGTCGGCATCGGAATGTAGTCTACTCCGTCGGCATTGGCTATCGCCGGTGTCTGGCGGAGCGGATCGGGTCCGAAAACTCGCTCAATCAGTTTCCCGTAAAAGAAATAACCTGCTATCAGTGCCAGCAGGCTCAATAAGAATGAGATCATAGTGTTATTGTCATTTTGAATTTACAAAAGGTTCTATGTGTATTGAGATTACAGTGTCGTTGCCGAATTTTGCTTTGATGGCATCTTCGACTTTGGTGACAATCTCGTGGGCCTCGCACACGGTAATTAGCGGATCCACTACAATGTGGGCCGACATAATTATCGCTGGACCGTTTTTTCTGGTCTTGAGGTCGTGTATGTCTTTGACCCCCTGCACGCAGCGGGCAGTGCCGATTATGTCGTCTTCCACGTCATCCGGAAGGGAGGTCTCCACAAGATCGTTTATTGCCGGGATTGCGAGTTTTACGGCCATCCAGAGAATCAGGAGGCTGATCACGCATCCTGTAAGAGGGTCGAGAATAGTCCATTTCTTGCCAAGGAGCATAGCACCTCCGATGCCTATGAAGGAGCCTATCGATGAGAATGCGTCTGAGCGGTGATGCCAGGCGTTAGCTTCCATCACGGGGCTGTTCACTCTTTTGGCGGAGCGAATAGTGTACTGATACAGAATCTCTTTGGAGACTATCGAAAGGATGGCGGCCGAGAGTGCTAACCAGGTAGGGGATGCCACTGTGCTGCCTTTGGCGATTGAAATAATCGACTTTGTGCCGCTGATCATAAGATTCACGCCTACAAACAGAAGCATCAGGCTGACTATCAGCGTGGCCAGAGTCTCGAATTTGCCATGGCCGTAGTCGTGGCCTTTGTCCACTTGCCTTGAGGATATGCGCACGAACACCAGCACCACGATATCGCTTATGAGGTCTGACAGGGAGTGCATACCGTCGGCCACCATCGCTGCGCTTCTTCCGAAGATTCCTGCAATGATCTTGAAGATGGTCAGCACCAGGTTCACAATAGACCCGTTGATGGTGACTATGTTGATAGTCCTCACCCTCTCTTTCGCCGATATGTTGTTGCTCTTCTCCATTACTGTCTTTTGTTTCTTGTTTCTCGTCTCCTATTTGTGCGATTGTACTGTTTTCCCGTCAGTCCCTTCTCCCTTCACCCATCAGAACTGTTCGCCGTTCTCACGACAAATGAAATACTAATTTAGTCAAAAAATTGTTCTAATGTCAGTTTTTTCTTTGATAATTCCAAACCTAATCCTCAATCTTAGAGGCCACTTGCAAAATGTTCCCTTTTGTGTAAACTCTCCCTTGACCCTTTGACAGAAAAACGGCCACTGGTGCATTCTGTGTGTCAAAGGGTAGCGGCTGTTTTTCCGAAATCGTCATTCTGTGCTCTTTGTGGCACTTTGTCCAAATTACACTCCGACCCTTTGACATCAAAACGGCTTCCTGTGCATTCTGTCTGTCAAAGGGAAAAGGCTCTTTTTCCGGAATTGACCTTTCACGGCTTGGGTGGTAGCTATGGGTGTATAGATCAGTGATCGGGGGTGCAAAAAGGGGGTGTTTTGCACCCGGGGTTCCTCCCCAGTCAATTCTATCTACCTCATTCTAATACTTTTCTATTAATAGATAAATCTACTCAGGAAAATTGAAATTTTGGCGAAAATATTTGCGGGATTAATAATTTTTTTTACAATTGAAATATCAAGTACCAGCTCCTAAAGGTGATATCCTGACGACCTGAATAGTTAGGAATTTTGTAATATTCATTATTATGAAAAAATTATCTTTGTTTTTGGGACTGTTGTTATGTCTATCTAGCTGCACTAAAGAGAATTCAAAAACTGTTATTTCAAATGACGATTTATCTATTAATATCACAAGAAATGGGATAGATGTAATGATTTCAAAAGGTGCTCCATTTGCTACTAAAGGAGATGATGGTGACTTCCTGACATTTTCTTCGCGGACTGAAGAAGATGGTTTTATTATGGTTAACGAACAGATACAAGAGAATGACGGCAACATTAGAAGTATGGACTATTCTCAGGATGGGACTCTATTAGCTACTTATTTGTTTCAAAATAATGAATTGTTAGACTTTGAGCCGTCTCCATTGGTTTTAGAGCCTGATATGAGTGCATGGTACAATAAAGGTTCTGAAGAGAATTATAGAGATTGCGTTAAAAGGGTCTATAGATAAGCGAAGAGGCGTGCAATGGCCGATAATACAAATTAAATTGCTTGCGACTTCGCTGGTCCCGTTTGTGTTGGCTTGTATATGTATTTAGCTGTCGTTGGCTGTGCAGAATAGCCTTGAAATTAATTTGTGATTTATGAAACAAAATAATACTGCATATTTATTGATATTATCAATAATCGCTACGATTTTGTGTCCAATTCTTGGCGTGTTTCCGTTAGTTCTTAGTATTTGCTCACGAAAAGAATTAAAGAATAATGATGTCTCCAAAAAGAAGCGTTCACACTACAAATGGTGGATTATCTCACTTTTGATTATAGAATTCGTATTATTGACCATTGTTGTAATACGTTTGTGGAACGTGATTATGAGTTAGTCGTTCGTTTCGCTTTTCTGACGGATTCTAACACCACCTGGGCGCAGGCGCAGCCGAAGACTGCCGGCATATAGGATATGGTTCCGCATTGTGTCTTGTGGTTGCGGCTTTCTGAGGTGACCATCGCCGCCGGGTCAGGAATCTCTTCCGAAAAAACGACCTTGAACCCTGTTCTGATGCCGAATCTCTTAAGACGTTTGCGAACCATGTGGGCAAGAGGACATTCAAAGGATTCGGAAATGTCCTTAATCCTTACTTTCTGAATGTCATATTTGGCACCCGCTCCCATAGAGGAGACCAATGGTATCTTGTTTGTGACACAGAAATTGATAAGCGCAAGTTTCGGGGACAGAGTGTCAATCGCATCAACTACATAATCAGTATGGTACTGCGACAGGATTTGCGCCACGGTGCAGTCTCCTGCCTCCTTAGGCTCTTCCGATTCCGTAAGATACTTTCTGACGCAGACAAGATCCAAGTCCGGATTGATGTCCTTAAGCCTCGTCTCGATCACGTCGCACTTCGGTTTACCGAGAGTGGAATCCAGAGCCAGAATCTGACGATTCTTGTTGGACTCTGACACGCAGTCGTTGTCCAGCAAAATCAGATGGCCGATTCCGGCTCTGACAAGCATTTCCGCGGCAAAGCCTCCCACCCCTCCTATGCCTATAACGGCGACTGTAGCTTCCGAATAGTTCCGGATGCCGTCGTCTCCGACCAGAAGCCGCGTGCGTTCCTTCCAGTCAGACATTAAATGCTGAAGTTATGATAATGTGGGCCGAAGCGCTCAAAAGCCGCGCGGTCCAGTTTCTCTCTGTCGTCAGGATGAGCAATGCTAATCAGAAGTTTTGCCCTCTCCTGCAAAGATTTGCCGAAAAGATTCACAGCCCCGTATTCAGTAACAATCCAGCGGACGCTCGGACGAGGAGTCACGACTCCGGCTCCTTCCTTCAGGAACGGCACAATCTTGTTCTGACCTTTGTTGGTTCTGGAAGCGAATGCGATGATGTTCTTTCCGCCTTCGGACATATTCGCCCCGTTCACGAAGTCAATCTGCCCGCCGGTTCCCGAAAATATCCTCGTACCTATCGAGTCAGCGCTGACTTGCCCTGTCAAATCCACTTCTGTGGCGGAATTGATAGTGGTCATCTTAGGATTCCTGGCTATAAGATAGGAGTCATTGGTGTAGCGTATGTCCATCATCAGCACGTTGGGATTGTTGTCGATGAAATTGTAGACGTCATTGGAGCCGAGTAGGAATGAGGCTACGACCTTGCCCGGGTCAGTGGCCTTCATAGAGCCGTTGATGACCCCTTCTTTTATAAGTCCGAGAATTCCGTCAGCGAACATCTCCGTGTGAAGGCCGAGGTTTTTGTGATCGTGAAGCTGGGCCGCCAATGCGTTCGGCAGGGCGCCGATGCCCATCTGAAGGCAAGCCCCGTTGTCCACAAGCGCAGCGCAATTCTTGCCGATCTGAACTTCCGTAGGAGTTGGCTTAGCGAAGGCCGCTGTCACGAGAGGCGTGTCGTCCTGAACGAAATAATCGATAGCGTCAAGAGGAATCAAAGCGTCACCCAAAGCGTGAGGAACATATTTATTAATAACCGCAATTACTATTCCGGCTACCTCTATGGCGGCAGGCGTTGCGTCTACGGATGTCCCAAGTGAAACAAAACCGTTTGCGTCAGGCAATGAGACATTGATCATAGCCACGTCGCAGGGAAGCGCTCCGCTTCTGTAGAGCTTCTGGGAATCGCCTAAATGGACAGGCAGATAATCAGCATAGCCGCTGTTGACGTTGGCTCTGACATTGGGACCTATGAAGAAACCCTGATCGAAGAAAATGCCGTTGTACTTCGGCTCCGAGTAAGGGGCAGGGCCTTCCGTGTGGAAATGATGGAAATGCAAATCTTTGACCTCTCCTGCATCAGCTCTGCGGCAAAGTGCTTGGATAAGTACGTGAGGAACACTGGCGACACTGCTCAAATGGATGTGGTCGTGCGTCTTGACGACTCTAACTGCTTCGTCCGCAGACACAAAATGGATTTCTTTCATATAATTAGGATAATTGATTTGCAAAGATAGCTACTTTTTTAGTAATTTAGCTGAATCGTACAAACAGTAATATGAACACAAAAGAACAAAAACTGGAACAATTCTCAAGATTGCTTGACATAATGGACAGGCTCCGCGAGGAATGCCCTTGGAACAAGGCTCAGACCGTTGACACTCTCAGACCTATGACTCTGGAGGAGGTCTACGAATTGAGTGACGCAATAATGAAGAAGTCTGACGAGGACATAAAGAAAGAACTTGGAGACGTTATGCTTCACGTGGTTTTTTACAGCAGAATTGCTCAGGAGGATGGCAAGTATGATGTTGCCGATGTGCTGCAAAAAGTTTGCGAGAAGATGATTTACCGCCATCCTCACGTGTTCGACAAGACCAAAGTCAGAGATGCCGAGGAGGTGTCTGAGAATTGGGAGATGCTGAAGACCAAAGAGAAAGGCGGGAACAAAAGAATTCTTTCAGGAGTACCGGACGCTCTTCCGCCGGTGCTGAAGGCTTATTCGATTCAGGATAAGGCTCGCGGAGTCGGTTTTGATTGGGAGAAGAAAGAAGATGTTTGGGACAAAGTCAAGGAAGAGGAGTGTGAGTTTCAGGCTGAACTTGACTCTATGGCCTCAAGTGAACCGGAATCAGAAGAGCGAAAGGCCGCTTGCGACAGGGCTGAGGATGAACTCGGCGATTTTATGTTCGCCACCATCAATGCTGCCCGGCTTTACGGCCTGAATCCCGACACTGCGCTGAACAGGGCTTGCGACAAGTTCCGCCGTCGTTTCACCTACCTTGAGGAAAAAACAATACGCAAGGGCCTTAATCTTCACGATATGACCCTTGCGCAAATGGACGCTATCTGGGACGAGGCCAAAGCCAAAGGCCTGTAGTCCTTCTTATTTCAACGAGTTGATAACTTTCTGATTGATGGCTTTCAGGCCTTCTGCAGGCATCTTGATCACCTTTCTGTCGTAGGTCATCAGTCCGTTGATCTCAGATTCCACATCGGTAGTCTGAGTGTAGACCGCGCCTGAGCAGCCCTGTCCAATAAGTTGGATAAGTTGTTCAGCATAATCTCCGTACACTTTCAGCACTTCATCGCCGCTCTTGTATTTCACATATCCCCAATTCTTGTCAGGCTGCCAAAGATGTCCTTCCAAAGGAAGCCCTATGCCGCCGTACTCACCGAGCACATTGACTTCTTTAGGGTACCAAAGCAGCATATTCGGGTGCGGATAGTGATGAACATCAAGGATGTCTCCGCAAGGATAGTGATTACCTCCTGACGCGGCATTGATAAGGCGGGTGTTGTCCTGAGAGCGAGTGAAAGCGACCACTTTCTCAGTGTCAAACTGCCCCCACGCCTCATTGAAAGGCACCCAAACGGCTATGCACTGGAAATTCTTTCTGACGGCGATGATTTCACCCCATTCTTTGTAGTAATTGGCTTTCGCCCACTCCGTGGCAGGAAAATCAGTGCCTTCGCCCATTTTGTGCACTTCCCATTTGTTCTTCTGATTATCCGCGATTGAAGGCATATCCTGCCAGACAATCATTCCGAGTTGATCGCAGTAATAGTACCATCTCGAAGGCTCCACTTTGATGTGTTTGCGTATCATATTGAACCCGAATTCCTTCGTCTTCTCTATGTCGTATTTCATAGCCTCGTCCGTTGGGGCTGTATATAGTCCGTCAGGCCACCAGCCCTGATCCAGAGGCCCGAACTGGAAAATGGACTTGTTATTAAGCCCAAGAAGCAGATGTCCCTGATCGTCTTTGACGATTGAACTCTTTCTCAAAGAGGTGTAACCCTTGACTGAGTCGATGACTTTTCCGTTTCTGAGTACGGCAATGTCGACAGCATAGAGGTAAGGGCTCTCAGGAGACCATAGTTTGGCTTCAGGAATGTTGAATGAGAATGGGACATCGCCGGCGGCCAGAGCCTTGACGGACGCGATGGACTTGCCGGCTTTCCCGCTTTCTGTGGAATAGCCGATCCCACCTTCTTTCACATCGACTTGAATAAGATCGCCTTCTTTGACACCTCTCGTCTCCACTGACACTTCGATCACGCTCGCATCCACGTCTGACACAGCGTAATAGCTGCTGATGGAGGCGTCTGAAAGAGGTTCAAGCCACACGCTCTGCCATATTCCCGTTACTGCGGTGTACCAGATTCCGCTTGGGTTGAGAATCTGCTTGCCGCGAGGCTGGAGGGTTGAATCAGTGCCGTCGGTCACCTTGAGTTTCAAAGTCTGCACACCTTTGGCAAGAACAGGCGTTATGTCAAAACTGAAAGGAGTGTAACCACCTGTGTGGACTCCAACGAGAATGTCGTTGACATAGACCTCAGCTTTCCAGTCAACCGCTTCGAAATTCAGAGCCACACGCTTACCTTTCCATTCTTTCGGAACTGAAAATTCCGTTTCGTACCAAAGCGCTTCCGAAGGGGAAATTCTCTTGCCGACACCCGAGAGAGATGACTCGATTGCGAAAGGCACGAGAATCTTTCCTTGAGGTGAAAGAGGTTCCGCAGCATCTGAAGAAGTGACGGCGTAATCCCACAAGCCGTTCAATGACTGCCATGATGCGCGGACCATCTGAGGCCGGGGGTACTCCGGATGCACATTTTCGGGAGAAACTTTTTCGGCCCAAGGAGTTCTGATGTTGTTGCCGGCAGGTTTCCACTGTGCTGAAGCGGCAACGCACGAAAGGCTCGTCGCAGCTATCATAGAAATGAATTTAAGATACATTGTCGTTATTTATTAGTTTCAGCGAAATATAGTCAAAAAAATTGACTTTGCGACTTGTCAAGGACTTGTTATATGGATTGCGGATAAATATTTTTTATCTAAATTAGCAAGATAATTATAACACTGAATATGAAAAGAATCATCATTGCGTTTTGCGCGCTATTACTGGCTACGGGCTTGTGTGCCCAGAAATTTCCTGATCTTGCTCTCACCCCGCAGATGGGATGGAACACGTGGAACAAATTCGCAGGCAACATCAATGAACAGCTTATCAAGGAGACCGCTGACAGAATGGTCGAACTCGGCCTTGTGGACGCGGGTTACATCTATCTTAATCTGGATGACTGCTGGCACGGCGAGAGAGACGCCAACGGCTTCATAACCGAGAACAAAGAAAAATTTCCTTTAGGAATGAAAGCGCTCGGGGATTACATCCATTCTAAAGGACTTAAATTCGGAATCTACAGCGATGCCGGAAGACAGACTTGCGCTTGCTTTCCCGGAAGCGCCGGACACGAGTACCAGGATGCTCTGATGTATGCCAAATGGGGAGTCGACTACCTGAAATACGATTGGTGCTTTACGGATAACACCAATCCCGTGGGTGCCTACACTCTAATGCGAGACGCCTTGTATGCTGCCGGGAGGCCTGTGCTTTTCAGTATGTGCGAATGGGGAACCAGTTCCCCGTGGCGCTGGGCCAAAGACGTGGCTCATTCGTGGAGGTCCACGGGTGACATCGGCGTGGGCTTCTCCAAAGACATTGACAACGGGACTTGGAAATCGCTTTCAGTTCTGTCCATTCTTGACAGACAGGACACTTTGAGAAAATATGCCGGTCCGGGCCATTGGAACGACCCTGATATGCTTGAGGTTGGCAATGGAATGAGCGTCAACGAGGACAGAGCGCATTTCACTATGTGGTGTATGTTGGCGGCGCCGCTGATTCTCGGCAACGATCTGACTTCTATTACCAAAGAGACACTTGCTATAATCACAAACAAGGACATGATTGCGGTTGATCAGGATTCTCTTGGAGTGCAGGGGCTCAAATTAAAAGCGGAGAATGGAGTCGAGTATTGGTTCAAGCCTCTGAAGAATGGTGATTGGGCTTTCGTCATTCTGAACAGAAACGAACGCCAAGTCAATCTGAAAGTCGATTGGAAAGACTTTGTGTTCACGGATCCCCTCTCCTCAAGAAGCACCGAGTTTGACAAAGCGATCTATTCATACGTTAATCTTTGGGACAAAGGCGTGAAAGGAAAGACCAAATCCCCGATGTCGGTAATAGTTCCCGGCCACGATGTGGCAGCTTACCGTCTCTCACTCTAACCCGTACTTTTTCTTGCGCTCGTGATAGCCTCCCCAAGACAGGCGAGCGTAAATTTTTCCTGAATACGAGTTTTTTATGTAATTTTGCAAGATTAAAGTCACATTCGTTTGGGACGATGCGACTTGTACTAAAACCTACATATTAGCTATATGCCTGATTACAAAATAATTGAGGTCAAAAATAAGCGGGATTTAAAGAAATTTATCAAATTTCCTGACGAACTTTACAAAGATTGCAAACAGTATGTCCCTGCATTGCATTGCGATCAGAAGTTCTCCCTGACCCAAGATCCTGCTTTGGAGTATTGCAATAGCAAGCAGTGGCTTGCAATGGATGGCAATAAGATTGTCGGTCGCGTGTGCGCTATGGTCAATCCAAGATATAATGAATTATATCAAAAGAAAAGAGCGAGATTCGGCTGGTTTGACACTATTAATGACGTTGAAGTCGCCGGATTGCTGCTTAGGACCGCCGAGAATTGGGCGAAAGAGAAAGGGATGAACGAGATTCACGGCCCATTGTACTACAACACTTTAGGGAAACAGGGAATGCTTGTGGACGGATTTGAGAACATCCCTCCGTTCAACTGCATTTACAATTTTCCTTATTACAACGACCTAGTCACATCGTTGGGCTATGAGAAGGAATGTGACTGGCTTCAGTACAAGATGGTTTCAGATCACGGTGTTCCTGAAAAGATGGAGAGGATAGCGGGACTGCTCAAACAGAAGTACAATCTTCACGAGGGCAGCATAGAGAAACTAAAGAAGGACAAGAAGATGGTGGATCATTTCTTCAAGGTCTACAATGAGAGTTTCGCGGCATCCGTCTACAATTTTATCCCGTTCACCGAAAATGAGATAAAGCTTGAGGCGAAAAACAGTATGAAGTTCCTTTCAGACAAGACAAGCGTGGTGATTCTGGACGAGAATGACGAGCTGGTGGCTTTTGCGATAACATTCCCGACCATATCACTTGCCTTGCAGAGAGCGAAAGGGCATTTGTTCCCGTTCGGATGGATTCATTTCCTGCGGGCGATGCACGACCACAAGGTCGTGGACCTTATGCTGAACGGCGCCGTGCCTAAATGGCAGAACACGGGAGTGTCGGCAGTCTACCATTGTGCGTTGTCGGACAGGTATCAGGCGGCGGGGACGAGTTGGGCTATCTCAAACCCGCAGATCGAGACTAACTCGGCAGTGAATGTCTGGGGAAAGTACGAACACGAATTTTATATGAGACGTAGGTGCTACGTCAAATCAATTTGATATATGGCAGCAGTTAACACATTATTGGAGAAGGTGTTGAGCCTTCAGGACAAATATCTTTCATTGCAGAATCAGCTTTCAGAGCCGTCGGT
>Ga0172377_10005608_pt1 | contig 12919 bp, 8 predicted proteins | sample Pumphouse3metaG_FD_119749 | JGI IMG/M metagenome (GOLD analysis project Ga0172377, IMG submission 119749) | Leachate microbial communities from a municipal landfill in Southern Ontario, Canada - Pumphouse #3 metaG | ecosystem: Engineered > Solid waste > Landfill > Unclassified | place: Canada... | reverse complement strand
GTGATAAAGTATCCTCTGGTCCATTGGAAACCAAAGCAAAAACCCCAGCAAAAAACGGCTTTTACTGGGGTTTATAAATGGTGGGCCCAGCAGGACTCGAACCTGCGACCAAAGGATTATGAGTCCTCCGCTCTGACCAACTGAGCTATGGGCCCGCGAAAAAACAGTCGGAATATAACACGGCGCGGCGCGGTGTTCAACGCCAAACTCAGATCTGCCGGGGGAGGGGGACGCAGGACCCGGTAGGATGAAGGAGTAATGGGTGGGGAGGCGGGGGACGGGAAACGGAACTGCCGTGGCCGCATGGGCTTCAACGAGCCTTCTGCGAGGCCTGCCAGCCGGTCATCCCGCCGATCAGGCTGAACACTTTCGGATAACCCAGCGCCTTTAATATGCTGCCGGCGATATTGCCGCGATAACCTGATCCGCAGACGACGGTGATGTTACGGTTCTTGTCCAGTTCGAAATCACCTTTGATTATTTTGCCGATAGGGATGTGCACCGCATTTTCGATGTGGCCGGAATCCCATTCAACATCGGAGCGCACATCCACGACCAGATGATCGGTATATTTGTCGAAAACATACTTCAGGCTTTCGGGTGTGAGCTGTGGCAGATGATCCAGCGGCTTGGCCTGTGCCGCCCAACTGTTGATGCCGTCGCCGAGATAACCTATCAGGCGGTCATAACCGGCCCGCCGGTAGATATACGCCGCCTCATCGGCTCTGGCGGGCGTATCCGCCACGATGACGATATCGGCATCGGAGGGCATCACCATCCCCAGCCAGTTCACCGAAGACGGCGTCAACCCGATATTCACGGAACCGCGGATATACGCCGCGCCGAAAGCGCTCGGGACTCTTGTGTCGACAATTTTCGCTCCCCGGGCCAGCGCATCCTCGACCTGACGAACATTCATCAGGTTGTAGGGCGCGGCCTCGGACAGCGCGGCGGGGCCGCGCCGGTTCTTGTCGACCATCACCGCGAAGTTATCCGGGCGGACCTGAAAGCCGGTGGTCATGATCTCGTGGAACCGCTCGTAGGGCATGTTGTTAAGCAGCGGGTTGTTGCGGCGCTCGAACCCCAGTGTGGTCACGGGCTTGGGACTCATGCCGCGGCCGCAAAGCGAGCCCTCGCCGTGGGCTGGATAGACTTCCACCCAGTCGGGGAAACGCGCCAGCTTCACGTACAGGCTGTCATAAAGGTTCTTGACCTGCGCCTCCAAAAGATCCGCTCCGGCCAGATCCGGCCGGCCGATGTCGCCGACAAACAGAAGATCGCCCGTAAGAAGCGCGAAGATGTCTTCAGATCGGCCGTGATCGGTCACCGCGAAACTCACCGAATTCGGTGTGTGCCCGAATGTTTCAATCACCTCCAGATCCGCCGCGCCGAACCGGAACCGGTCCCCCTCGTGCAGATTCTGGTGCGGGTATCCGGCCTCGACACCGGGATGCACATAAATGTCCGCGCCGGTGTGAGCCGCCAGCTCGTTGCTGCCGGTGATGTGATCGGCATGCAGGTGGGTGTCGAAGATATGGGTGATTCGAACGCCGTTTTGCTGCGCCGCCTGAAGATAACGCCCGACATGCCGCTCGGGATCGACAACGCAGGCCGTTCCCGCCGCCGGACAGCCGATCAGATATGAAAAACACCCCAGCCCGTCCACCTTGAATTGTTGAAACAGCATTCTATGCCCTCCTGATCAAATAAAGCCACCGGCAAGCTGCCTGATGGCGCCCGGTTAAACAAAAATCACATCGCTTCCGCAAGTTTCGGACAACGTTTAAAAACTCTGCCCCGCCATGCGTAAAACATGGGGGAGCAGAGATCATCAAAGACAGTCATACTTGCCGGCAAAGACTAGTCCTGTTTCTTGTAGCAGAACCACCAGTCGAATGAATCATACTCTTTGCGGCGTGTAGCAGCCGCAGCCATATCCGACGGCGGCGGAACAATGACGTTGTCGTCGATCAGCTCATTGCAGGGCCAGCCGGCCGGCATGGCGACATTGTTTTTGTCAGACACCTGCAGGGCTTTGACCGAACGGACAATCTCATCGATATTGCGGCCGATCTCCTGCGGGTAATACATAATCAGACGGATTAGGCCTTTGGGATCAACAACAAATACAGCCCGCACCGTGTTTGTGCCTTTTCCGGGGTGCAACATTCCCAGTTTCATGGCAACGGCGTCATTGGCGGCTACGACAGGATATTCGATGTCGACCTTGAGATCGCTCTTGATCCACTCGATCCATTTGATGTGCGAGAACACCTGATCGACCGACATTCCGACCAGCTTGCAGTCAAGTGCCTTGAACTGGTCATAACGCTTCTGGAAAGCGACAAACTCGGTTGTGCATACCGGTGTGAAATCGGCCGGGTGGCTGAACAGCACAAACCAGCTTCCCTTCAAATCCCCCGGGATGTTCATGGGGCCGTGAGTGGTCTTTACCGACAACTCCGGAAACGTGTCCCCCAACAACGGCATGTTGACCTTTGACTCTTCCATTTTTCTAACTCCTTCTCAATCTAAAAACGTCTTTCCATCGGCACGGGCAGCCTAAATTCCCGACCGCAAAAACTTATCACGCGAATAATAATATTAAAAAAAAGCTGTCGATGTCAAGTGCCTGGAAGATACTGTAGTGTGGATTTCAAAACCGGGCTGCAAAACGTTCATTTCAGCGGTGGTTCAGACCGAAGTTTCCGGCCGCCCGGCAAGCGCTTTCTCATGCGCTGGAGCGCTTTGGAAGCGGCGGACGGCTCGATGCCGCGATACGCCCCCTATACGCCGCGCTATTTTTTGTTTGCCGGGCGGTCTGCGGCGTTTCACCGCCGGAAGAAGCTTTCGCAGAATTCGCGCTCGGTGACGTCCGCTTCGGCGAGGGCCGAGAACTCGTTGCCGCGCTGATCGCCCCAGCTATAGAATAAGACGAGTTTGCCGCCGAATTCGCACATGTCGAGGTCGGATGCGTTGATGTTCTTCGCTCCGGCGATGTAAGCCTTCTCCTCAGCGGCGAACTCCGCCGAGGTGTGGAGCATCTTGTCCCACGGGTCGTAGCTCAGCACGACGCGCGGACTGAATTCCCAGTCTTTGAGGTCGACGGAACGGGCGACGCGCGTTTCGAAGCCCTTGGCGTAGCTGCCTTCGAGATGGAAGTAGTAAAAATTGCCGGCGTGGTAGCGGAGCATCGGTGCGCCGGTATAGCGGTCGCGGCCCATCGCGGCGTTTTCGATGAAAGTCCAGGTCTTCAGGTCTTTGGATTCCGCGAAGAACATCGTGAAGGCCTGCCCGACCAAATCGCGCGGCTTGCCGAGTTCAAACGACAGGATGAACCGGTCGCCGGCGCGGCACATCGTGGTGTTGTAACCTTGCCAGTCAGGATTTTCGAGAATCACGCGCGGTTCCGTCCAGTGGATCATATCGTCTGACTCCATCTGGTAAAAGCGTCCCTTGCCCCAGCCCTCCACAGCGGTGACATAGATACGGTCGTTATGGACGAAAGCGTTGCCCATGTGAAGGCCGGCGCCGAAGGCCGGTGTCACGGTTTTCATGTCTGCCATGTTTAGAAAGCGGAAATATGAACTTCCGGTGTCGTTGGCGCGATGGCGTTTGTCGGGACGTTCCCAGCGTATGTATTCCATCAGCCAGAGTTTACCCTTGAAAACGATCGGGTTGGCCTCGACTACGAAGATGTCGAAAGTGCCCAGCTTTTTGATCCGAACCGGTTCCGCGCCAAGGCACAAGCACACGCAACAAGCCGCCGCCAAAGCCACGGCTCCTCCGAGAAAAAAACTGCGGTTAATCATTTTCCGTCACCTTTGTTTGGTTTGCGGTCACTTTCTCAACTTTGGTTACAAAAAACAAGTTGTTTCTTATGCGCGTAAAAGGTGGGGTGTGATTCAATAATGTTGAATCGCACCCCTGTCTGTCGGCGCTTGAAATCCAAACTGCGCTGTGCCAAAATGATAATTTACTAATGGAACTGAAAAAGCAGTGTGGCGAGAAAGTGCGTGTTATCAGGATCCACGATCGCGGCAATGGCTGCATCACCACAAAGGAGGCGTACCGCGATTACCGTGTACAGGTTGAATACCGATGGACCGGGCAAAGCTACCTTGGCCGAAGTTGGAAATGCCACGACTCAGGTTTTCTTTTCCATTCGCAGGGGCATGACGGCATGTACCACGGGACGTGGAAGTGGTCTTTTGAGGCGGACATGATCCAGAGCCGTACGCCCGATTTCATCACGGTCGTGCTCAGAGGGTACGCGGTGCCCCCGAAGCCGTTCACCTACATGGCGACCGTGCCGCATTTTTTCCCAACGGTGAAAAGACGCTTGAGGCATACGGCCTTCACCCGACCGAAAGCCAACTCCAGATGCAAAGCCAAGGCAGTGACTGCGAAGTCCGCCGTGTCACCCTCATGCCGAACCCTCTTGCAGGACGTGTATTTCAAAAGAAAGCTGGAAAAAGCAAATGAAGTGTTTGATGGTCATCGCTGTTCTTGCGGGTTCATTCCGTGTTGCCGCTGAAACGTGGGATTTCACGAGCGGATGCCCTGAGGGGTGGGTCGATCGTCGGGAGCACGGGTTCCAAAGCAAGGAGTTGTATCCGTTCCCGGAGGCTTTCCGTTTTGAAGCCACGTTTGTGGTTCAACCCGATCCGTCGGTCAAGGTATGCGAAAGCGTTCTTTGGGATGACATGTACGTCAACTACAAGCCGAAACGCAACAACCGCGGATTGCAGGTCGCCTGCTTGCGGCGCGGGACGCGATGGACGCCGATCGCTTATGCCGGTATGGGTGACGACACGTTCCGCGTCACCGGGCCGGAGTGTGATCTGAAGCCGGGTGAAGAGGTTCGGCTCGCGCTGCTTTTTGACGCCAATCGAGGCATCACATGGAGTTTTGCCGGCACTGCTATCGAATCGATCCTGCCGCAGGCAGGAGGAATCGCCGCTGCCGCGCATCGTCCGTCAGTCGGCGACCGGGTGGGATCGAATTATCAGCCTTTCGAAGGAACGGTCAGGCGCATTTCGGTCGTACCGGTCAAACGTGAGAAGGTGGCGTTCGCGCGTCATGGACGCAACGCTTTCGAGAGCGGTGAGACGGGCGCGGCGCTTACGTTCATCGCGATGAATAATTATGATGTCGCGTTGACCGAACTCTCCGTTTTCATGTGTACGGCAGACGCTTCCGGGACACGGCTGGCGGAGATCGGGAAAGAATACGGAGAGCTTGCTCCCGGCAAATCGGCAATGATCGCGGTTCCGGTGGAGACGCGGTTAAAGGCGGGACCGGTAACGCACGAGGTGCTGTTTTCAGCGCGGGGTCCAGAAGGCCCGGTTCAAGTCAAGCGGAGCGTCTGCAGTGGGATCGGTCCTGGTTTTGCCGAGCGTATGCCGACACTCATGTGGATGTTTGCGGCGCCTTATCAGACCCTCACGGACTTCGGGTTTACGCATGCGACTGAAAATGTGGGCTTCAACTTTCCATTGACGAAAAACAGCTACATCGCCGAGTCGGAACGCAAGCTTGATCGCGCCCTGCTCTCTGGTGTCCGTTTTGTTAAGATTTTCAGTCCGTCCAAGCCGGGCGGATCGTCCGAGGGCCAATACGAAAGGCAACGCCGTGACGGCACCTTTTCCGATGCCTCGCAACCGGTGCTGGAGGTGTCCGATCCGGACATGGTCGCTCACGCTGAAAAAGTCATGGAGGGGAATGCGAAGGCTTTTGCCGACCATCCCGCCTTTGTCGGAATCCTGCCGTGTTCAGAACATCGCGATCACACCTTCCCGTCCTTCAATACCGAGGCGCAACGCTATAAAGCGGAGACGGGGCGCAACGTGCCCGACGAGGTTTCCGGCAAGACGCTGAAGCGGAGTCTCGCCGAAAAGCGTTATCCGGACGGCGTGGTGCCGACGGACGATCCGATTCTCGCCTATTACCGCTGGTTCTGGAAGGGCGGGGACGGCTGGCCGAAGTTTATCAGCGCTTATGCGGATACCGCCAGGAAAGTGATCAAACGTCCCTTCTTCAGCTTCTTCGATCCGGCGGTCCGGTGTCCGCCGGTCTGGGGGTCCGGCGGCAGTGTCGACTACCTTAGCCAGTGGATCTATGCAACGCCTGAACCGATGAACGTGGCGGGGCCTTTGGAAGAGCTGTTCGCGATGGCGCGGGGACGTCCGGGACAGAAAGTCATGATCATGACCCAGTTGATTTGTTACCGCTCGCAGATCGCTCCAGAGAACGTGAAGGTCGATCCTGAGCCGGACTGGGTTCAGCGGCGCCCTAACGCGAAGTTTCCGACGATTCCGCCGGATTCCTTACAGGAGGCGACTTGGTCGATGCTTGCGAAACCGGTGAAGGGCATCATGTATCATGGCTGGGGGACGATTTACGAAACAGGCGAGGAAACGGGCTACTGCTACACCAATCCCGAAGCCGCTGAACGACTCCGCTGTCTTCTCAAGGAGGTCGTGGCGCCGCTCGGTCCGATGCTGATGAAGCTTGGGCGGGACGATTCGCCGGTTGTGATTCTCGAAAGTGCGACGACCGCGCTGCTGGGAGGTCCGGCTTCGTGGGGATGGTCCGCGCCGGCGATCACGTTCTTCCAGCGCGCAAGGCTCGACCCGCGGGTCATTTACGAAGAACAGGTTATGCGTGACGGCTTCGGAAACGCCAGGATTGTCTACGCGCCGCAGTGCCGCTTCATGACGCCGGACATGATCGCGAAGATACGCGCGTTCCAGTCTCAAGGCGGCGTACTCGTCGGCGACAACGAAATGCTGAAGGCGTTGTCGCCGGATGTCACCGTGCCGGTCGTCAGTTTCAAAGCGCCGCCCAAGTCTGATCACACCGAGGATGTCGAGGCTATGGAGGCCGCACAGAACGGCGATGGCGAAAAACGCGCGGGGACGGTGCGGGCCAAGGCGAAGATGCTCAAGGATGCCGAGGCGGCGCGCGTCGCGCTTGCCGCGAAAGGCTATGCGCCGTATACCGACTCATCAACTCCTGAAATCGTCGTCTATAACCGCCGTTGGAAGTCGACGCCGTATCTTTTCGCAATCAACGACAAGCGCACTTTCGGCGATTACGTCGGTCTGTGGGGACTGACCATGGAGAAGGGGCTGCCGATCTCCGGCTCGGTTTCAATCGCCGACCCGGATGCGCGCATCAAAGCGGTTTATGAACTTTCGCTTGGTGGCGCGTTGCCATTTTCCCGAACCGGCAATCGCATGATCGTGCCGCTTGAATATGAGACCAACGACGGACGGATTATCGTGTTCCTTGCGGAACCGATTTCAAAGGTGACGCTTTCCGTCCCCCGGCAGATCAGGCGCGGCGAAAAACTCGACATCGCCTTCAATGTGCTGGGTGCTTCCGGTCTGCCGATTGCGGCGCTTCTGCCGGTTGAGGTGCGCGTTTACGATGCAACGGGCTGCGAACTCGACGGCGCCGGATGGGCGTGTGCTGAAGATGGGGTTTGTTGTCTTGCCGTTCAAACCAAGCTCAATGATCCCCCCGGACAATACCGCATTGTTTGCGTCGATCGCGCTTCCGGCTTCACGGCAACCAGAAAGGTAAAAATTCAATGAAAAAAAAGCTTGTCACTGGTTTTGTTGCGATGTCATTGGTTTGCGTTGTAGAGGCGCGCGAGGCGTGGGAGGTCGAGGACATGGCATATCCCGGCGCACACGTTAAGAACGTTGAAAACGAAACGGAGATGCGTGAGATGTACCGCGAGTGTCTCGAAAAGCTTACCGATTTCGCGCTTGTTCCGCCGAAGATCCGTCAGGACAAGCTTGGCGAGTTCGCTGCCACGAACCTCGATTACTGCATGTCGGGAACAATCGGGCTCACGCCGGGTGGACGCCTTTACGCGGGCTGGATCTCGGGCGAGGACGGCCCCAAGGGTTTTTTCGTTTCCAATCGTTCGGATGACCGCGGCGCGACGTGGAGCGAACCCTGTCTTGCGGTCAAGTCCCAGGATCCGCGACTGGCGCTCGCGCGGCTCACGCTCTGTACCACGTACTGGACGGATCCGGACGGACGGCTTCATGCGTTTATCGATCAGTCGCTCGGGATGTATGGAATCGCTGGAATCGTCGGGTGTACGACGACAGACGGTCGCCGCGGCTTTTTCGAGTCTGTCTGTGAAAATCCCGACGCTGAAAAACCGACGTGGACCAAGCCGCGGCGCATTTCCGATGGACATGCCCTCAACAAGCCGATCATTCTCAAGAACGGCGATTGGCTGCTTCCGGTTGCGCGTGGTGTCCATGGCGGACAACCGTTCGAACCGGCTGGAGTGTTCCGGGAGGTGTGGAGCAAGGTCTGGGGCGCATGGTGGATGGGGTCGTCCGACAAGGGCAAAACCTGGAAGATGCGCGGTGGCGTGAGGTTCCCGGACAGCCAGTGGTTTGAGCACATGGCCTACGAGATGAAGGACGGACGTCTCAGGATGTTTGCCCGTACACGGCAGGGGCTTATGCAGTCGTATTCGCCCGATGGCGGTTACACATGGACAAAGCCGAGTCATCCCGGGGGAATGGATCACCCGCTTTCCCGATTCTTCATCCGGCGTCTCAACTCGGGTGCGCTGCTTTTCGTGAAACACGGTCTCAAGGTGAATGACCGCAACAACGGTCGTCGCTCGAATCTCACAGCGTGGGTTTCGGACGACGACGGTGAGACCTGGAAAGGTGGACTACTGCTTGAGCCGCTCACCTGTTCCTATCCCGACGGAGTGGAAAGCCCGGACGGTACGATCTACATTGTATACGATCACGAGCGTGATCGCGCCGCGGAATTACGCATGGCGCGGTTCACCGAGGCGGACGTTCGCGCCGGGGAATTTGCTTCTGCTGGCTCGCAACCCGGCATCATCGTCTTCAAGGCCCGAAAACGCACTCGTCCATAACGCCTCTGGATTGCGGGCTTCGGACGCCCCGGGTTCCCCGGGCCGCCTCCGCTTCCTCAGCCGAAACCGCCCTGTTTTCGGCGATGGCATTGCGATTGATCCGAACTTGTACGAGATGTGGATTTCTGATAATTTCAGTTGCTATTTGATGGATTAAAAAGACGATTGTTATGATGGCGGACGCGTGTTCTGGCTCGAGTGCGGCGCGTGGCACGTCATGTTTTCCGTTGGCGAAGAGGAGAAGGTAAAGCGGCTCGCCCCCGAGCTTCTTGACTGGGATGGACATTGCATGAAGGTTCTCGTCAGGTCTATGTGATTGACTTGGACGACTCCAACGGCAAAGGAAAGGTGCGGAAATGAAGAAAATGATCGTGATGGTGGCGTTGCTGGCGACTGCAACGGCATTCGGAGGCGAGATCAGGACCGAGCGGCTTACGAACAATCTCTGGCGGGTCAGAATGAGCCGCGATGGCAAGTGGCCGGAGAGCGCGCTGAACCGTTACGGGATCATCGAGACATTCCGGCCATGCGAGACGACCTCCTCGCTCGACTTCGGCTTGATGAAGGCTTCGGCGAAACAGGTCGGCACGGGTTTTGAACTCAAATTCACGCTTGCGGAAGACGATCGCATCTACGGACTCGGCGATGTCAGCCGCGACAACCTCAACCGCCGCGGAGGCGCGTATGACATCTGGGTGAAGAACGTTATCAGCTACATTCCGATTCCCATGGTCATGACGTCAGGCGGATGGGGGGTTCTCGTCAACACGACCTATCGCCACACGTTCGATGTCGGCAAGAGTGACACGGGCGCGATCACCGTGACCGCGAAGAAAGGAGATGTCGATTTTTACGTTTTCAAGGGCAGGGATTACCGCGACATGCTCGACGTTTACACACGCCTCACAGGACGTCCCGCGCTGCTTCCGGCATTTGCATTCGGGTTTGCCTATGTTGCGAATGAATGGATCAACATGTTCCAACTCACGGACGAGGCCTGCCGGTTCCGTCAACACGAGCTTCCCTGCGATATAATTGGTCTCGAACCCGGCTGGATGGAATACCATTACGATTTTACCACCAAGAAGTCGTGGAACCGCAGCCGGTTCTGGTTCCCGGGTTGGGCGAAAGTCAGTGATCATCGTGCGACCTGGATCGGCGCGCTGAAGGAGATGAACTTTAAATTGTCACTCTGGCTCTGCCAAAACTACGACATCATCTGGTTCGAAGAGGATTGCGCGGCAGGCAGGGCGGCTAACACGCCGGCGAAAGCAGAACCGGACGGCAAAAAGGACACGGTCGACGATGTCTGGTTCGACGAGCGCGTGGAAGGCAAGTTCGCTTCGCAGCCACAGGAGGAGAAGAGCCTTCGCAAGCTTCGCACCGAGGTCGCGAAAGCCCGTTACAATACAGTGGCGCGTCCCGATGGCATGCAGGGCAAGGACCAGGACGGCAGCCAGGAGCCGTGGTTCGAGCATCTGAAAAAATTCGTGGACCGTGGGGTGCGTTGTTTCAAGCTGGACGCATCCGAGCAGGTGCATGAATTCCCCGGGCGCGTCTACGGCGGTAAACTTACCCACGATGAGGCGCATAACCTGTACTCGACTGTTTACGACAAACAGATGGCGGATGGCTACGAGGCCTATACTGGAAAGCGCGCGATGGTCTATTCGCCCGCGGGCTATGTCGGTGTGCAGCGTTATGTCGCGACCTGGGCGGGCGACACGGGTGGCGGATTTAAGCCTCTTATCTCGGCTCTCAACCTTGGTATGAGCGGACACCCGAACCAGAGCTGCGACATGAACACTTACGCGTCAGACAGCATTCACTTCGGCGTATTTGCGCCGTGGAGCCAGCAGAACAACTGGGCGTATTTCCGTCAGCTTTGGTACCGCGAGAAAACGATGCTGGATCTCTTCCGCAACTATATTAATCTCCGTTACCGACTCTTCCCGTATCTTTACGGTGCCGCGTCGATTTCATCCCGAACAGGGTGGCCGATCATGCGTCCTCTGGCATTTGTTTATCCAGACAAGAAGGAGTACGCGGATGAATGCGGAACCTACATGATCGGCGACAATCTGCTTGTTTCGGCGTTTGTCGAATATGTGAAGATCCCTGACGGCAAGTGGTATGAATGGCGGAGCGGGGAGGAGGTCAAAGGTCCGAAAACGTTGCCGTTTGCGAAGACGGACGAGTGGGGTGGCGCACTTTACGTGAAGGCGGGCGGAATCATTCCGATGTGGCCGTTGAAGCAGCATCTTGAGCGCGGGTGGAACGACCAGGTCATTTTCCATGTCTATCTCGGTGACAACGGCGAGGCGGAGTGGTATGAAGATGATGGCGATTCGCTCGACTACCGCAAGGGCGCGTTCACGACCGCGGCACTTTCGCTGAAGGACGGCACATTCACGATCGGCCGCCGGAGGGGGATGTTCACGGACATGCCCGCCAAACATGACGTGACGGTTGTATGGCACCATGGCTCGAAAACAAAAACGGCGCGGCTCGGTCAAATCCGTGCGGATGTCGAAACGTCCGTTTCCGCGCCGTGGTTTTGGTTCTGGGAGTGAACGAGTCGATTCAACGCGATGCCTTCAACGCCTGTCACAACCCGTTTATCCGTAAATGATCGAGAAAAGCCTGTTTTCGGCAGTTGCAGCCCCCATCTTTTTCCTTGCGCTTACGTCATGTGACGCACCGTATCAGGCTCCCGAGCGTCATGTTCCCAAGCTAGTTATGTGTAGGGACTACTGGACGTTTTTTTTCTCGTGGAAGTATTCCGATCCGATGGTGAAGCTTGATGGCAGGTGGTCGATCCTGCTGGAGCGGCGAGGATCCGGGTCAATTCCGGTGACGTGCGCGCATCCAAGGTGAAGGAGCTGGTCTCCGGCCGAGATGTTCCGGTCGCGGACGGCGAATTTGCCTGTAACGTCCCTTCAGGGGACATCGCAGTGTTTGAAATCATAAAGTGATCGCTGGCGGAGACCGGCGGCGGAGGCGATCGTTCAGCGCTCGACCTTGCGCTCGAAGGTTCCGAGCGGCAGGTTGACCTCGTTGTAGACGGAGCCCGTCCAGGGAAGCTTCCAGGCGTAACGCACGGCCACAGGCTCAGTGACGTCGGGGGACGAAAGCGCGATGACGTTGTTCGTGATCGTACCCTCGCACATCGACCTGCCCGTCAGGAAGTTCAGGACGCGCGCGGGGCGCCACACGCCGTTCGTCCCGGCGAGTTCGAACGGCAGGTCGGGCGAGAACCTCTGGCCGCGCTGATAGGCGTACAGGCTCTTCGCATGACCGAAGGCGACCTCGACGACATTCGAGACGGCGGTCGCGCGCGTCGGTTCGGGCGAGCAGTCCTCGATTCCCGAAAATCCGTAGTCGCGCTTAAGCGCATGCAGCGCCAGCCGCTTCGCCACAAGCCACTTCTCGTTCGGATGGATGTCGCCGACGCATCCGAGGTCGTTGATGACCGTCATCGCCGCATTCGGTTCCTCCTTTTCAAACGCCGCCTGCACACCGAGGAACCGCGGGAAACGCGTATCGTAGTCGACGACGCGGGTCGTGCCGTTCTTTTCCTTGTGCGTCACCTTGTTGCCGCGGGCGAAGGGGGCGATCTGCACGTAGTAGAAGCTCAAATTCGGGTTCGCGAACTTCTCGCGCCACCGATCGTAAAGGAGCCGCATCTTCGGTCCGTACTCCTCGACCTCGCCGAGATAGATGTTGGTCTCGCCCTGATACCACAGGGCGCCGCGCAGCGCATACGGATAGAGATCAGCGAGGAAGTACCCGTCCAGATTGGAATCCGACTTGATCGACGGAATGTAGGCGTCAATATTGCACCCGCCGGCCGCCGCCACGATGACACCGACGGGAATGCCAAGTTTCTCGTGAAGATCGAGCGCGTAATGGACGGCAATCGACGCCCGACGTCCCGACGAGAGGAACGCCGGTGTGAAACGCTGCCAGCCTGTCTTCGATGCGGGGGTACCC
>Ga0172377_10005606_pt1 | contig 12920 bp, 10 predicted proteins | sample Pumphouse3metaG_FD_119749 | JGI IMG/M metagenome (GOLD analysis project Ga0172377, IMG submission 119749) | Leachate microbial communities from a municipal landfill in Southern Ontario, Canada - Pumphouse #3 metaG | ecosystem: Engineered > Solid waste > Landfill > Unclassified | place: Canada... | reverse complement strand
GCTTGTGGCGGAGATCCCCTATCAGCAAGGGAAGTTTGACGCCAGCTTTTGCTATTTGGAGCAAGTTGCGGGGTTGGAGCTAGCTCCTGCTTTTACGCAGCGCGTACGCGAGCTGCAGTTGTGGAGTCTGCTGGAGGGGGAGCGCTTGCAGGAGGCGCAAACATTCCTCCGTGCCCATGAGGTCGAACTGCGCCCCAACCTGGAAGATATCCTGACCTTGGAGGAACTACCGCATAAATCGCCACGCCTTGCCGGAACCCTATCGGCGCTGCTGCCGGGAGCAGGGCAGCTTTACAACGGGCGTTACCGCGAGGCAGGGATGGCGTTTGCCCTCAATGCGGCGTTTATCGCTGGCGGGATCCAGGCAATCAACACCGGAAATACAGTGCTGGGTGGAATTCTATTGTTTTTCGAAGCTGGATGGTACGGGGGCAATATCTACAACGCAGTAAATACGGCACATAAGAGTAATCGCCGCGCGTATCGCAGTGCGCTAGAGCCGTTGCGTAATAAGTATCAGTTCTCTCTCCTCAGTGCCGAACGCGGCCCTATGTTGCAGTTGCGTACCCGCTTCTGATTCGCGGATAGATGCGCCTGTAGATGCGCCTGTAGATGCGCCTGTAGATGCGCCTATAGCTGCATGGTAAGTGCGTGTTCCCGGCTCAGAGGCTTTACTTTGATAAGCTCTGGTTTCGATGTGCGGTTTTCGATACGCACCTCCACCTTCTCTTCATCCTTCCCTTTGCCGTATGCTGCCACCAGCGCCGCACCCCGTTCAATATCTTCCTGGGTTGGGGCACCGGAGAGTACCCCAGCCGGACCGGAAAAGTTTTCGTTGCGCATAATGATCAGATCGGTAGCGGCGAGGGCGCGCAGCGCTTCGTTGTCACTCTTTTTGCGTCCCAAACTAAGTTGCGCACTCTCGGAGAGGCGAAAGGCACGCCCGTGTTTGAGCAGTTCTACCTCGCGCGGAGTGCAGTCAGGTTGATGTTGAAATAGATCGCGGAGGCGGGTGGAAAAAGAATTTTCCGTCAGGAGGCATCCACCACCAGCGGAGGGGAATTTATCCACTCCGAGGAGTTGTGCGAGCTGCTCCTGCCCTTTGCGCGAACGCCCTTGAATGCTTTCGAGCTGTTCCCGATTCACCAGCCCGTTTTCCTCCATGGCGGTAATGGGGAGGCATTTGGCGCTCAGCGGGCGCAAGATTTTATCTCCACATCCTGATGCTTTGTTTACCGCCTGCAGTGCCGTGCGGTTCTGGCTTTTAGGGCGCTGCCCAATAACTTCGCCGGAAAACAGGAAGTCGTATCCTTCCCGCTCCATAATTTGTGCCGCCATGCTGAACATCTGCGCATGGCAGTCGATGCACGGATTCATATTGCGTCCATAGCCGTAGCGTGGGTTTTTTAACATCGCTAAGTGGGGAACGCTGATATCTTGAACCTGGAGGGGCAGGTTGTAGCGGTGTGCCATTTCGGTAGCTTTTTTAGCATCAAAAAACGGGGTGACGAAAGTAACACAGTGAACCTCGATCCCCTGTGCACGCAGCAGCAACGCGGCTAAAATGCTGTCGAGGCCGCCGGAGAAAATCCCAAGAGCTTTTACATCGGTACGCATAGAGTATTTAAAACCTTGTAGGCACAAATAAAAGCAGGTGGCACCGGGCCACCTGCTTTTATTTAGTAATTACATGTATAAATGGTGAGAATCAGGGGGTGAGTGCTAGCGCTTGTGGCACTGGTTACAGTTGCCCATAGCGGCGAAAGCATCTTTGCCGTTATGGCAGATACCACACTGCGCCCCAGCGTAGATTTTATCCATGGTGATGGTTACTCCACCTTTTTTCATCTGCGGAAAGGTGTCAGGGTTGTGGCAAGTGCGGCACCCTTTGTCTGCCGCTTTATTGTGCAGGGTTCCGTCAAATTGTACGGGACCCATGGCAGCCTGGTCAAAAGTTAGGTTTTTCCCTGCAGGTACCGCAAACGCGGGGATACTTATAAGGGCGAAAAGTAGGGTCAGAGTGATGATTCTAAACATGTGTGTTCTCCTTGTAGTTAGGTTGGATATTGATCGGTGTCACATGCCAAGGTGTTTATTCAGTCCTCTACTGAGGGGAGTGCTTGGGCAATTAATTCAAGGACATGGCACGCGCGTTGCTTGAGACCAGCGTGGTTTATACTGTCTTGAAGCTGCATTATACAGCCGGGACACGCAGATGCAACCAGTTTGGCAGCGCTGCTTTTTATTCCATCCGCTTTGCGCGCGCCGATAGTGCGGCTGGTGTCGTAGTGATACACCGAAAAGGTTCCCCCAAGGCCGCAACAGCGATCTGCTCCTTCCATCTCCACAAACTCTATCCCTGGAGTAGCCTGAAGCAATGCGCGTGGTTCCGCAGTTATCCCTTGAGTGCGCAGATGGCACGGGTCGTGATACGTGACCCTGGTGCTTGTTTCCACCTGGGGCAGAGCGCGTAATTTTTCTACCAACCCCTGGCGGACCAAAAACACCAGTACATCCTCGGCCTGCTTGCCGAGCTCGGCGTACTCCCCTTCCATGGCGCGGTAGTGCTTGCCGATCCCCGCATTACATGAGGCGCAGGCGGTGATAACGGTAGCTACACTCCGTGCGCCAAACGCACTGACGTTGGCATTGGCCAGCTGGTCCACCGTGGCGGCATCACCCGCAGCGTGGGCGGGGAGACCGCAACATCCCTGGTTTGGCGGAATCCATAAAGGTAGATCGAGAAAGCGGAATATCTTAACCAGAGCTTCACCAATTTCAGGATAGGTGAAGTTGATCATACACCCGGTGAAAAACGCGCTCAGAGGTTTCGTATCGTTGTCACAGCGCGCGGGGATGTACTCCGGCACCCGCTCCCGAAAAGGTTTCGGAGTGATCTCGGGTATGTAGCGGTCTTTGGCAATAAACGGCACCGGAAAGCGCAGGCGTAACCCGCTGTGATCCGGCACTTTGCGAAATATAACTTTTTCGAACTTGCCCCCACTTTTGGCGAGCAGGTTCATCAGTTTGGGGCGCTTGATTACGCCGGTAAGGGCTTTGCCGAAAGAGCTTAGCCCTTGGCGCTCGGCAATTTCGCGCCGTGCCGCCATCACAATCTCATCTGTGGGAACCAAGTTCGGACACTTGTCGTGGCACGAGCCACACAGCAGGCACTGCGACATATCCAGCACAAAACGTTTATCCACCGGCGCTTGTTTGTCCAGCAGAGCATGTGCAATTGCTATCTTGCCGCGCGCCACGGTTGATTCCCGTTTCATCGCTTTGTACACCGCACAATGCGCCTGGCACGCGCCACACTTGACGCATGCGTCAATCTGCTGCCGAAAATCTTCCAGAGTTTTGTGGCGCCCTGTCCCTTTGGGTTTGTCCAGGGTTGTGTGCGCGCGCGCTGGTTTGTGTTTACTCATAGCTCTATGCCAGTTCTATTGGTTGTTCCAGCAGGATTTTGCCGGGATTGAGGATATTCTTCGGGTCTAGCGCGTTCTTGATGGTCTGCATATACGCCACCGCCGCAGGGTCAAGCTCCATATAGATGTACGGCGCTTTGGTGTTGCCCACGCCGTGTTCGCCACTCATGGTTCCGCCTAGCTCTAGCGTGGCGCTAAATACATCTTTGATAGCACTTTCCGCCTTCTCCAGTTCCCCCTCTTTTTTGCGGTCCACCATAATATTGACATGGATGTTGCCATCACCAGCATGGCCGAAGTTAACGATGGGGATGGAATAGCGTTTCGAGATTTCATCCACACGCCTGATCATGTCCGGCACCTTGCTGCGGGGTACGCAAATATCCTCGTTAAATTTATCTGGATTTACGTTGCGTAAGCTTGCAGACACGCTGCGGCGCACCTTCCATAACTCTTCGCTCTGCGCCGGAGTTTGTGCAATGCGGGTCTCCACTACGCCCAGGGGTTGGACAATCTCCGAGATGCGCGCGGTGTGGCGATCGAGCACCTGTGCTTCCCCGTCCACCTCTACAATCAGTACTGCCTTTGCTGTTGCAGGCACATCGAGGTCGGTGGCCTTGCGCACACATTCAATGGTGGCGGCATCCATAAATTCAAGGGTGGTGGGGATAATTTTGCCGCGGATGATGGCAGAAACAGCCTGCGCCGCACCGTCGATAGAATCGAACATGATGAGCATAGTTTTCTTGGCTTCCGGTAGAGGCAGGAGCTTGATAATCAACTCGGTCATGATCCCCAGAGTCCCTTCGCTTCCCACCATCAGTTTGGTGAGGTCGTAACCCACTACCCCTTTCATGGTGGTGCCACCAGTGCGGATGATGTCGCCCTGCGGAGTCACTACTTCCAGCCCGATGATGTAGTCCTTAGTGACTCCATATTTGACACAGCGCGGCCCCCCCGCACATTCAGCGGCGTTGCCACCTAAGGTGCTGAATTTTAGCGATGCCGGATCGGGAGGGTAGAACAGGCCGAGTTTTTCCACCGCCTGCTGAAAGTGCTCGGTAACAACCCCCGGTTGCACTCGCGCTACAAGGTTATCTTCGTCGATCTCAAGAATCTGATCCATGCGCGAGGTCACCAGTACAATTCCGCCAGAGAGGGGAAGACTGCCACCGGTAAAACCACTTCCTGCTCCACGCGGATATACCGGTACATTTTCCACGTTTGCCAGCTTCATAATCAGGCTGATCTGCTCGGTATCTGCGGGAAATATCACCGCATCAGGGAGAAAACTCTGCTGGGTAGCATCGTAGGAGTAACACAGCATGTCGGTAGGGTGGGTGGTGATATTTTCAGGGCCGACAATTTCTTCCAAGGTGCGAATCACGCGCTGATCAAGCATGGTATATTAATCCTTCGGTTGTAGTTGCCTGCGGTAATTGTGCGGTAATTGTTACTATACGCTTGCTGTAGATTTGCCACGAGTATTCCAGTTATAGGGCACTCTCTACAAACACTCTACTTAAATGCTCAAGTATGTAGTGAGTGTAAGTACGTAACTGCCAATTATACACCTTTTGCGCTGCAGATAAAACCTTTAAATATGACTGTATGACTCATGTTTAACCGCGGAGTAATTGACACACCGCCACAGGCACTCTAAAATTGATGCGCAATTAAAACTCTTAAAACCTTATGCAGAATTGACATCTTATGGCTCAGCGCAAACCGCGTACCATCTATACCTGTACTCAGTGTGGCTACCAGAGCCCGAAATGGCTTGGACGCTGCCCCGACTGTCAACAGTGGAACACCCTGCAGGAAGAGGTGTGCCTCGCAGAGAAAAAAAGTGGCACCAGAACCACGCTGAGCACGGGAGCTACGCCGGTGAAACTCAGCGCTATCGCTGCAAGTGACGAACGGCGCGAACAGATCGGCATTGGCGAACTGGATCGGGTACTGGGCGGCGGCATCGTCCCAGGCGCGTTTACCCTCATCGGGGGCGATCCGGGGATCGGTAAATCGACGCTGTTGCTCCAAGCGGTGGGGCATGTGGCCCACCGCCAGCGCGTGTTGTATGTCACGGCGGAGGAATCCACCCTGCAGATCAAACTCCGCGCTAAACGGCTCGGGGTGGTGGGGGGTGAGCTATATCTGTTGGCGGAGAACTCCCTAGAGCAGATTTTTGCCCACACGAAGGAGCTCAAGCCACAATTACTGGTTATTGATTCCATCCAGACCATCTTTACCGCCGCCCTTGAATCAGCCCCCGGCAGTGTAAGTCAGGTGCGTGAATGCGCCGGACAGCTGATGCAGTGGGCGAAGGGGAGCGGAGTGCCCACCTTCATTGTCGGACACGTAACCAAAGATGGTAGCATTGCTGGGCCGCGCGTGTTGGAACATATGGTGGATACGGTGCTGTACTTCGAGGGGGATGCCAGCCATCCCTACCGCATCCTGCGCGCGGTGAAAAACCGCTTTGGTTCCACCAACGAGATTGGGGTGTTTGAGATGGCCGATATCGGCCTGCGCGAGGTTTCCAATCCGTCGGAAATCTTCCTGGCGGAACGTTCTGAAGATGCTGCCGGCAGTGTAGTGATTCCTGCGATGGAGGGGAGCCGCCCGATTCTGGTGGAGTTGCAGGCTTTAGTGGCTAGTGCTCCCTACGGCACGGCACGCCGCACCTCCATCGGCACCGATCACAACCGGGTCTCGCTCCTGGTGGCGATCCTGGAAAAAAAGGTCGGGTTGTCGCTGCTGAGCCATGATATCTTCGTCAATGTGGCTGGAGGGGCAAAAATTGATGAACCCGCGGCAGATCTCGCCATTATGGCCGCCCTTGCTTCCAGCCATATGAATAAGTGCATTTCTGCGCGCACCGTGGTGTTTGGCGAAGCGGGGCTGGCAGGGGAGATCCGCGCAGTATCGCGCCCAGAACTCCGCGTGCAGGAGGCGGCCCGTCTCGGGTTTGAGCGCTGCCTTCTCCCCGCAGGGAACTGCAAAAACATTGATCCCCCTGCAGGGCTGAAGCTTGTTGCTATCCGCTCGGTGCAGGAGGCGCTGGAACACCTGTTCGACTGATATGCACTGCTTCTTTTATGCAGAGGCTGGTGCGGTTTTCCAGCTCTGGTGTTGAGAGGATTTCCGCGGTGATGTTTTGATGTCCGGCTGGTGCTCGCTTTCACACAAGTGAACCTTGTCGGGGGCTTAGTGCACAGATATGGTTTGCCGCTGGAGGCGGTATCGTTGCCCACATCATGTGAGAACTGCCAATAAAAACCCCCTCAGATTGATGGGATGCCCTGACGGGTTTTGTCCCAACCCTGACCCTCCCCTAGCAGGAAGGTGAGGGAGTAAACATGGCTGAAAGTTGTTATAGCCTTATCTTTAAGGAGCACACCCATGACATTTCGTATTCGCAAAGGCTTTCTGGTTCCATTGGGGCTGCTGAGCATAGAGACAATGGCACTGTTGGTAACCTGTTTTATGTTTGATGAGCCAATCGCAAAGAGGATCATTGTTGGGTTTCTTATTTTACCGGTGGTGGTGCTGTTTCTTGAGTGTTTGTTCCGACGTACCATTATCGATGCTGACCAGGTGTGCACACGCAAACTTTTTCGGCGCAAATGTATGCGCTTTGATGAGATGACAGCGGTAGAAACTGTGCAGGTGAAAAAGCGCGCTTTTGTGACCCTGTGCTCCGAGGATGATTTTATGATTGTCTCCAACGCCTACTCCAGTTTTCCGAGTATGGTTAACGCCCTGCTGGCGCGCGTACCCAAAGAGAGTGTCAGCGACGAAACGGCAGAGATGGCGCAAGAGCCACCACGCAAGACTGCAGACATTGTATCGTGCTGGCTCGCGGTGGTGCTGCTGGGATTTATCCTGTTTGCGCAGGTGAAGAGCGGCATGGGATAGATTTGGCTATTGCTGGGCGCAAGAAAGGCCAAAGAGATGGCTAAACTTAATGCAGATGAGGCTCATCCCAATCCGGGAGAGACAACAGAGGATTACGTGCCAAGCTCATCAGGGGCGCACGGAGGTGTACGGCGCATCAAGGATTGGCCCGAAGGGGAGCGTCCACGAGAAAAGCTTCTGAGTCGGGGGGCAGAAGTTTTAAGTGACGCAGAACTTATAGCCCTTATCTTGCGCACTGGGAATGCGAATTCCAAAACTACTGCCGTGGACCTGGCGCGCCTGCTATTGCAGGAGTTCTCCGACCTGTTTCGCCTCTCCCGTGCCACCACCTCCGAATTGTGTCGCATCAGCGGGGTGGGGCCAGCGAAGGCTGCAGAACTGCAGGCAGTGTTTGAACTGGCGCGCCGCATGGGGGATCAACATCTGCTCCCCAAAGCACAATTTTCCAGCGCCGATGCGGTGTTTCGGCGTTACCGCAACCGCTTTCTGCATTACAACAAAGAGGTGTTCATGGTGTTGATGCTCGATGCCAAAAATCGCCTCATCCGTGATATGCGTATCTCCGAAGGGAGTCTCACCGCGAGTATCGTCCATCCGCGCGAGGTGTTTAGCGCCGTAGTGCGTGAATCAGCGGCCGGGGTTATCTTCCTCCACAACCACCCCTCCGGTGACCCCAGCCCGAGCCGCGAAGATATCAGCATTACCCAACGCCTTAAAAGTGGAGGCGATCTTCTCGGTATCCGCGTCCTCGATCACATCATCATTGGACACGATAGCTTCACCAGTCTCGCCGACGACGGACACTGCTGATGGCACATCCGCGCCGCACCTCTCTACAAACCGAGATAGTCGTCTCGACGGCACTGTTAGTAGGCGCGGCGCTGTTGTTCATCACAATGTTCCTTATCCGTCTGGGGGAAAATGATCGTCTCGCCGAGCAGGTAAAGTTTTATCTTGAACAGGGGCGTATCCTCACCTCCGCGTTTGCACAGCTTGAGCCCGCAAAACAGGAGCGGCTACTGCGTAGCCTGGCGCCCGCAGAGCATCTGCGCACGGCGCTCCTTGTCGATGCCACCCTTGAGCCCTGTGGCGGCAGATGGCCTGCAGAAAAAACGGAGACAGAGCTAGTTCATCTGCGGCAGTTTCTGCGCCGTGCGTTGCTCCAGAGCGAACCCGTTATGAAGTTGCGCCATCCTGCATCGTGGCTGAAGCCATCTGCGCCAGAAAAAGCTGGATTGCAGGTGGCGCTCGGGTTTCAGGGGGGGGCAGGGAAACAGGCATTGTATCTTAATTTTTCGCTCGAACAGGTGCGTGCGCGCACTTTGGCGCAACTCCGCCTTGCTCTATGGATCTGCCTTGGCTACGGTCTGGTTTTGATAGGGGCGTCGGTGCATATTCTCCGCCGTGCCGTTATCTCCCCTGTCGCGGCGCTCACCGGAGTAACTGAAGCGTTAATGTATGGGCACGCCGCAGCACGAGTGACCCCCGCTGGCCCGCGTGAGATTGCTACCTTGGGGCAGAGTTTTAATCAGATGGCGACCACTCTGGAGCAGAATCAAGTAGAGCAGCAGCGTCAGATGGAGGAGCTGCAGGATAGAAACCGCGAACTTGGAGTGACACGTTTGAGTCTGATGCAAGCGGAGCGCATGGCCTCGGTGGGACATCTGGCCTCGGGGATGGCGCACGAGATCGGCAACCCTTTGAGCGCGGTGTTGGCGTATCTGAATATGGCGCGCCTTAAAGATGATCCCAGTGCGCGTGATGATTTACTGCAGCGCGCAGAAGTGGAAGCCGCGCGTATCGACCATATCATCCGCGATATGCTTAAATATGCCAGCACCGGTTCCATGACAGAGGAGGGGGGAGCAGAACAGCGCTGTCTCCTCAGTGATCCACTGCAGGTGATACATGAAACCGTAGAAATGTTGCGCCATCAGGGGGTGTTTAAGCAGCGCAATCTGAAGCTCGAGCTTGCAGCAGAACTACCAGAGTGCCATATCCCCCCTAATCATCTGCAGCAAATTCTGGTAAATCTTATCCTTAACGCGCATGATGCAACTGGTATCGATGGGCAGATCGAAATCAGTGCACGGGCACAGCATGAAGCGGTAGCGATAGTGGTAAAGGACAATGGCATCGGCATGAGTAGCGCACAGCAGCAAGCCGCCTTCGATCCCTTTTTTAGCGGCGGGAAGCGTGGTGGGCGCGGTCTGGGACTCTTTGTGTGTTATCAGCAGCTTAAGGAGTGCGGTGGCGATATTACCCTCACCAGCACGCCGGGCGCGGGGAGCAGCTTTACCGTGCTGGTGCGGCGCCACCCTAAGCAGAAAGGCCACAACACATGACTCTGGAACAGACGCAGATCCTCGTAATTGACGACGAGCCCGCCCTGCGCCATGTGTTGTGCACCCTTCTTGGCGAGGCGGGATATCACGTAGACCAGAGCCCGGAGACCCCCAGCGCTCTTAAGATGTTGCACCAGGGAGATTACACTCTCGCCATCTGCGATGTACGCATGCCCGGCGCCGATGGGATTGAATTCTTGCGCCACGCCCTGCAGAACCATCCCGAACTGTGCGTCATCATGATGAGCGCCTATGGCACCATCGATAGCGCCATTGAGTGTATGAAACAGGGGGCGTTCGACTACATATCCAAGCCATTTAAGCCGGATGAAATACTTCTTGCGGTAAAAAAAGGGATAGAGAACCGGCGCCTTCGCACCGAAAATACGCAGTTACGCAAACGCCTCGCCGCCTCCACCTCACACCAGATCATCCATGCCGACGCGGGGATGAACGCACTGCTGGAGCAGGTAAAAACCCTGGCGCAGGTGCGTTCGCCCGTGTTGATTCAAGGGGAGAGCGGCACCGGTAAAGAGCTGATAGCGCGCGCTCTACATCAGCAAGGACCTCGCGCTAGGGCTCCATTCGTCGCGGTAAACTGCAGCGCTATCGCGGCCAGTCTGGTGGAGAGTGAACTCTTCGGACATGCCAAGGGGGCGTTTACTGGGGCGGACAAAACCCATCAGGGGCTGTTTGTCGCGGCGCACGGAGGCTTGCTATTTTTGGACGAAATTGGGGAGCTCCCGCTGGAATTTCAGCCGAAGCTGTTGCGCGTGCTCCAAGAGGAAGAGGTGCGTCCGGTAGGTTCGGTTCGTACCATACCGGTGGATGTGCGTATCGTTACTGCAACGGCCACCGACCTAAGAGAAGCGGTGCGCAAGGGCAACTTTCGCGAAGACCTCTACTATCGCCTGGCTGTGGTGGAACTCAAACTCCCGCCGTTACGCCAACGCCCCGACGATATCCCCGTTCTGTGTCGCCATTTTCTCCAGAGTATCGCTGCGCGCCAGCAGATGCCAGTGCCAGAAATTAGCGCCGCAGCACTCGAAGCGCTCCAACGTCAGAGTTGGCCCGGTAACGTGCGCGAACTGGAAAACACCCTCGAAAAGGTGATGATCTTTCACCGTGGTGGTGTTATCGAAAGCACCGATCTGCCGCGGGAATCTCCCCATCTTATGTCCAAAGGGAGCGTCACTCTCCCAGCGGATAACCTCTCCCTGAAACGCGCCATCGCCACGTTAGAGGAGCAGCACATCCGCGCTGCGTTACAACAAACCGGCGGGAATCGCACCAAAGCAGCAAAACTTCTCGAAATCAGTCTGCGCGCCCTGCACTATAAGATTCAGGAATATGGGGTAGAGGTTTAGGCGGCCCTGGACAGACAGATGCGATTACAGATCAAGTCCGCAGTGACGTGATCAACGATAGCGCCTGCTGCATGGACAAAGAGTTTTTGCCTCCAGCGGCAAACCTTATTCGCTCACTAAGCCCCCGACAAGGTTCACTTGTGTGAAAGTGAGCACCAAGCGGGCGCCACAACATCACTGCGGAAAACCTCTCAACTCCAGAGCTGAAAAAGCGCACCATCCGCCACCCTAAAGGGGGGCGGTAGCAATCAGTACGCAAACGCGCCATCAGAACGCGAGTAGGCAACAGCGTGATGCGGTGCGCCAGCACGAGCTTAGCTGCTTTTTGCACCCTTTTTGTCAGCCCACAAAAAGGGTGGCGGCTGCCGGGACGCAACCCGGCGGTCTTGGTCTTGGGCTTGATTTTTGTCTTTAAAGATGCACACAAGCAGCAAACACTTCCCGATATCGCGGCATCCACCGTAGTACCCACATGACGTGGGCGGCTGCCGGGATGCAACCCGGCGGTCTTGATTGGTTTTACTTGATTGGTTTTAAACGAGGGGAAGAATGCCAATACGTAAGAGCACCACTTTACGTAGTACCCACATAATATGGGCGGTATCACAGAAAGGGAAAACATGCGGGGGGCGAAAAAATCGCCCCCCGCATGTTTTGTCGGTTGAAGTTACTTCTTATCTTGCGCCTCTTTAGTCGCCCGCAAGAACTTCAGATAATCTGCCATCTCACGCAGATTCTTGGTCTGAGTCCAGCGCCCATCGGCGAACACCCCGTAGTCCGCTCCACCCATGGCGGTAGCAAAGCGCACAGAGTTGCCGTAGAACAGCCACTGCTCAATCCACTTGATCTCCAGCGGTTCATCAAACGGATTTGCGCCCTGCGCCAGCCCCTCTTCCCACGCAGCGCTGAGAATCTTGGTCGCCTGCAGGGTCATGAAGTTTGATGTTTCGATGGAGCGCTCCAAACGGTCGAAGTGCCCGTCAATCCACTGTTGGGTATGACATGCAGAGCACACATTTTCCATGGTCTGCTGCCGCTTTGCCATCTCTTCCTTACTGATCAAAAACTCTGGCACAATTTCTCCGGTCAACTCTGTGGGGAGGTTAAGTCCCGCTTTGTTCTTGATCTTGCTGGTGTCCGCATCGAGTGGTTGGGGGTGCGCGTACGGCAGGCCGAAAATGCGCCACGGGAGGCGGTCGTTCATCTGGTGGGTACGTTTCGCGATAACCTTGCCTGATTTATCCACAATTTCACTGCTGTGACATGCGGCACAGGTGGGGGCGGTGAAATCCTTGCCCACAACCCAGGGTACCGCGCTGTAGTCCCAATCTTTATCCACCGACTTCTGAATGTTTCCATGCACACTGACAGAGTAAACCTTGTATGCCGGCACGTCTGGCCCTTTATGGCACTGCGCACAAGTGTAGGGTTTACGTGCCATCTCGATAGAGAACTGATGGCGTGGGTGGCAGGAGGAACAAGAACCTTTGGTGTTATCAGGGTTGATACGTCCAACGCCGGCGTTGGGCCAGTTGCTTAAAGTGGGGAACTCCATCGGCCCCATCATGGTGGCGCGCGTTTCAGTTCCGGTCACTTTTACCACGGTACCGTGGCATGCCAGACAGGAGTCGGCATTGCTGGTTTCATCTGCCTTGATGTGATGGAAACCTGAACCGTTGAACTCATCCAGGCCGTTGGCGTTATCTACCATCACAGCGTAGGTTTCGTTGTCCATCAGGTTGGCGTATGCCTGCGACATTTTGTTCTCACTATACTCCGCGCTCTCGGTGGGATGGCAGGTGCTACAGTCTGCAGGGGTTACCACCGTGTGGATGGTAAAGCCGTTGTGCGCATAGCTGTCT
>Ga0172377_10005605_pt1 | contig 12920 bp, 12 predicted proteins | sample Pumphouse3metaG_FD_119749 | JGI IMG/M metagenome (GOLD analysis project Ga0172377, IMG submission 119749) | Leachate microbial communities from a municipal landfill in Southern Ontario, Canada - Pumphouse #3 metaG | ecosystem: Engineered > Solid waste > Landfill > Unclassified | place: Canada... | reverse complement strand
CAGACGACGGTCTTTCTATAAAGGAGGGTGCTGTAAAACAACAGATAGCCGGAGGATTGACCGAGGCTACCTACATCTATAAGCGTGACGGATATTATTATTTGATAGGCTCTGCATGTCTGAATTTATTTCCGTTACATTATGCCGTAAGGAAATAAAAAGTTCAGAGCCGGCAAGAAATATTTAAATGAATAGCTCAGCACTGAAAAAAGAGAAAAACAAAAAAATCAAAGAATTTAATTAAAATATAAATACTGTTACAATTTTACATTTAAAAACCTTTTAGACTCGTGTTAATAAGAGCTAAACACCCTTCAAAATTCCATGTATAAAAAATAAATAAACTGAAATGATTATTGTTACAAGTATAATACACATAAAAATATATACTAAACTGTCCGTTTTTTTTGGTTTAAGAACTTTCATTTGATTTTCTGAATATTCTTTTACTTCTTTAAGTATTTTTGATTTATCAATGTTGCCTTGGAAATTTTCAACATTTAAAGATTCTTTTCCTAACATTTCGCCTCTCTATTTTTTTTCATTATTCTCTCTAGAGCCCCATTTGTGTAAACATATTATCTCTATGAAATATAGCAAACAAATAAGCAGAGATTATCACAATAATAAATATAATAGAAACAATTATATACACATTATGTGTTTTTTTTGATTTAAGAATCTTCATTTGTTTTTCTGAATATTCTTTTGCTTCTTGAAGTATTCTTTGTTTATCTATATCTATGTTATTTTGATTACCTTGAGTATTTAAAGGTTCTTGTTCTGCCATTTTTTCCCTCTTTTTTATCGTTGTGTCGTTTAAGACTTTAAGATTTTAAGTGAAACGAAAAATTTTCAAGCCGTAGTGTACGAAAGTAAAGCATAGCGAACGGTACATAAGGTTTGAAAATTTGAAGTTGTAACCAAAATATTAAAGTCACTGTTAAGTTCTTTTAAAAAACTTCTCCAAATCAGCTTGCGTCAAAGTATAAACTGTCGGTCTACCATGCGGACATGTCCACGGCATATGACAAGCAAACAAATCCTTCATCAACTCTATTGCCTGTCTGTCTTGCAACTTATCCCCTGCCTTAATACTACTCCTGCAAGCAGTTCTGATAATGGTTTCATTTATTCTTTCAATATCGGTAGTTTTTTCATCTGCAAGAAACTCAAGAAGAACATCAATTATTTCTATAAAATTTATCTTAAATCCTAAAAGTGCAGGATATGAAGTTAATCTGAAAGTATTATCTCCAAATTCTTCTACTGAAAAACCTAATTTATTAAAAGTTTCTAGCTGACTCTTTAAAATGATTGCTTTTGGTGATGAAAGTTCAAAAACTTCCGGTATTAAAAATTGTTGAATATTTAATGATTTTTTTGATATTTGATTTGAAAACATCTCATATCGAACTCTTTCCTGAGCTGCATGCTGGTCTATTATGTAAAATGTATCATCTTTTTCAACTAAAATATATGTAGTAAATACCTGTCCGACAAATTTACAATTGTCTGCATGTATTATTTCTGTTTGTTGACCAACAGTATGCCGAGTTGTTGAATATAAATTTTTATAATCTTCAACAGTAACATCTTTTGGAGAAGAAAAAGGCTTACCATATGGTTTTGAGTATGATTTACCAAAAGAATAGTTTGTTTTATAATCTCTGTTTATATATGGTTCTTCTTGAATTTGTAAGTTTATAATATTGCTAGGAGCATCTGATTCAACAGAACCTTTAATAAAAGAATAGAAAAGTTCATACATTTCATTTTCTTTAGCAAATTTAATTTCTCTTTTTGTCGGATGAACATTAATATCAATATCAGCAGGATTTGTTTTAAGAAACATTATAATTCCCGGATATCTACCAATTGGAATAGCCTGTTTATATGCTTGATAAACAGAATGAATTAACCATTTTGGATAATTAACACATCTGCCATTTACAAAAAGATATTGTAATTTTTTTTGAGCTAAAGAATTTTCTCTGGTTGTAATAAAAGCATCTATTTCAACTTTTTGATGAGAGAAAAATATATGTTTTAGTTTTTTAGACATATCTTTACCTAAAACATCTTCTATCCTTTTTATTTTTGAATCTGTTTTTTGATAATCGGATATAGTTTTATTATCACATATAACTTTAAAATTAATGTCATTTTTAACTAATGCAATTTCATCAATACAACTAATAATTTTGCTTTTTTCAGTAGTATCAGTTTTCAAGAACTTTTCTCTTACCGGTGTATTGAAAAACAAATTCCTGACTTCAGCTATTGTTCCGCCAGACCCTGCCCAAGGCTGTAAATTAGATACTTTATTGCCTTCAATAGACAATTGCCATCCGGAACTTTTCTCTTGTTGTTGAGTCTTTATATCAAACATAGATATTGAAGCAATAGAAGGAAGAGCTTCCCCTCTAAAACCTAGAGAAACTATATTTGCTAAATCTTCAAAAGTTTTGATTTTGTTTGTAGCATGTCTTTTGATAGAAAGCTGTAAATCTTCTTTATCCATCCCGCAACCATTATCGCAAACCCTAATTAGTTTTTTACCTGCTTTTTCTATTTCAACGGAAATACTGGTTGCTTTGGCATCCAAAGCATTTTCAACTAACTCTTTAACCACATTTAAAGGTCTTTCGACTACTTCGCCGGCTGAAATTTTATTAATAGTGTTTTCATCTAAAATTTCTATTGTCATTTTTATTTTATCTTCTGTTTTTTATTGCATAAAAAATAATAACTACATTCTTTTTTACAAACATCTTGTGCGCCTAAAGCAATCTTATTATCACAATCTGTAAACTCAACAGCAACTCTGTTGATTTTTTTTGAATCCAAAGTATCTATTTCTGTAAAAAGAATGCCTATTTCCCACATAATACTTTTTGATTTTACTCTAATTATTTTTCCGTATATTTGTTTTGTTGATATAGTTGGAATATCCAGCGCTAAACAAACTTCAACTTTTTCCGGTATATTTGAATAAGAAAGCAACGACATTCCACTAGCAGACAAATTGATTATTATACCCGGAAATGAACCTTTTTCAGTTGATATAGCCACTTCTCTTGCAATATCTTTAATTACTGGCAATCTTGGATGTCTTCTTCTGTTTAACATAATCAACCTCTCCAAAATGTTATTTTTTAAATTTCTCTTTCCAGTCTGATAATAATTTCAGTGCCTCTATTGGTTTTAAATTATCGATATTTAGTTTTCTTAATTCTATCAAAATTTCAGGTTCAATTGAAGTAAAAAGATTAGGTTGGACATCTTGTTCAAGTTTTGAAAAATTCTTATTTAAGTTTTTTTCTAATCCTTTCAAAATTTCGTATGCTCTTTTTATTACTTTATATGGAATTCCTGCAATCTTTGCAACATGAATACCATATGACTTATCAGCTGCCCCGTCAACTATCTTATGTAAAAATATAACGGTATCATTCCATTCTTTGACATCTACACTGGCATTTATTATACCATTTTCTGGATTTGCAAGTGTTGTTAGTTCAAAATAATGTGTAGCAAATAAAATTTTTGCTCCTTTATTATATTTTGAACTTGAATCAGAGAAAAACTCAAGTATTGCCCATGCTATAGACATTCCGTCATAAGTAGATGTTCCCCTGCCGACTTCATCAAGGATAATCAAACTTCTATCTGTATATTGATTCAAAATATTTGCAGTTTCTGTCATCTCCACCATAAAAGTAGATTCTCCGCCTACCAAGTTATCGCCAGCTCCTATTCTTGTAAAAATTCTGTCAACTATACCTATTGTAGAATTTGAACAAGGAACAAATGAACCAATTTGTGCCATAATAATAATCAATGCAACTTGTCTCAAATATGTTGATTTACCGGACATATTAGGACCTGTTAAAATCATTATTCTTTTTGTTGTATCATTTAATGAAATGTCATTTGCAACAAAAAAACCATCTTTTAAGATTTGTTCAACAACAGGATGTCTGGCATCTTTCAGAATTAAATCTTTATCATTTGTAATTACAGGGCAAGAATAATTATATACTATGGCATTTTGTGCAAAAGACAAATATATATCAAGTTCTGCTATCATAGATGATAATAATAGTATGTGTTGCGAATAAGAAGCTATTTCTTGCCTTAAAGTAACAAATATTTCAGTTTCAAGTTTAATAATTTTATCTTGGGCAGAAATTATTTTTTCTTCTAAAGTTTTTAATTCCTGTGTAATATATCTTTCTGAATTTGTAAGAGTTTGTTTTCTTATATAAGTTTCAGGTACTAAAGGAATATTTGATTTTGTTACATCAAGATAATATCCAAATACAGAAGTATATCCTATTTTTAAATTATTTATTCCTGTTTTTTGTTTTTCTCTTATTTCAAGTTCAGATATATATTTTTTGGCATCTTTACTTAATAGTCTTAATTCATCTAATTCTTGTGATATATTACTTTTAATAACATTTCCGTCTTTTAATAAAATTGGTGTTTCCGGTTCAATATAACTTTCTATTTTATTGATAATTTCAGTTTGAACTTTAAAACATTCATTATCTTTAAAATATGGAGTTTTAGTCAATTTTTCATAAATATTATTTATAATTACCAAAGAATCTTTTAACGATAATAATTCCTTAGGACTTGCTGAACCACTTACAATTCTTGAAACAATTCTATCCAAGTCATAAATTGATTTTAAATCTTCTCTTAATTCTTCTCTGTTATTAGATTCTTCAACAAACAACTTCGTTTTGAATTGTCTGTTTTCAATAGATTTTATATCAAGCAACGGTTTTATTATCCAATTTCTTAACAATCTTGCACCCATAGGTGTAATTGTTGTATCTATTGCTGATAATAAAGAACCTTCTTGTTTTAAAGAAGATAGTGATCTTAATATTTCAAGATTTTTTATTGCAACAGCATCTAAAACCATAAAATCATTACTTTCTACAAACCTTACATTATTTAAAATTGGAAGACTTTGAGGCTGATTTTCTTGTATATAAACAAATATTGCACCAACTGCAGATATAATATTTGTCTTATCAGCTATATTAAAATGTGCAATAGATTCAACCTTTAGAATTTTCTTGATTAAATTTTCACAATATGTGCTATCGACATATATATCTTTTATAGGTGATAAAACTATATTAAAATTTTGTAATATTTTTTGTAATTGTTCATTTGCAGAAGTCTTTTGCGAGACAATTATTTCATTTGGCTTATACTTAATAATTTCATTTTCTAAATTTGAAAAATTTATTTCGTAAGTAAAAAAATCTCCAGTCGAAATATCTGTAATGGCTATTGATACAGTATTTGACTTATCATCCAATATTATAGACATTAAATAATTATTTAGTTTAGAATCTAATAAATTATCTTCAAGTACCGTTCCCGGAGTTATAACTTTTACAACACCTCTTTTTACAATTCCTTTGCCGGCTGTAGGCTCTTCAAGTTGTTCACAGATAGCAATTTTCAGACCAGCTTTAACAAGTTTTCTTATATAGTTATTTGCTGAATGGAAAGGAATACCACACATAGGAACATCTTGTCTTTTTGTAAGAACAACCTCTAAAATAGGATGTGCTTTTACAGCATCATCACCAAACATTTCATAAAAATCACCCAATCTGAAAAACAAAATGATGTCTGGATATTGTGATTTTATACTATGATACTGCTGCATTAACGGAGTTAATTCTTTTTCTTTATTCATTCTCTGAAAGATACCTTATAAATTTGTTATTATCAATTAGTTTAAGTATCGTGTATATCCTATTAATCTTTGAAACATACCTCTTAGTTTCTGTAACCGGCATTTCTTCAGAATCATATTCTATAAAAGGATTTTTCTGATGCCATTGTTTTACATGTCCAAGACCTGCATTATATGATGCTAAAACTAAATTTGTATTATTATTAAACATTGCTGATAAAATTTTAAGATAATATGTACCTAACATTATATTTACTTCAGGTTCATATAATCTATCTTCTTTGAAATCTTTGTATCCGAGATATGCTGCAACTTCTTTTCCGGTAGATGGCATAAGCTGCATTAAACCGATAGCTCCCTTTTTAGATTTTGCTAAAGGATTAAAATTTGATTCTGCCTTAATAACTGCCTTAACCAATAAAGGATCAATATTGTATTGAATTGAATATTTAGTAACAATATCAGAATACTTTGAAATATTATTTATATGTATATAAAGATATACATATACTATCAATAATATTCCCAATAAAATAAAACCTATTAATTTACCAACTGATATTCTCATAAAATTATATTTCCGGATAAACTGTTTGCTAATGCTCTGTTTATAGATACTTTAACAATCTGCCCGGTAAGATTTTCTTTAGAATCAAAAAACACTTTTAAATTCTGGCTATTTCTTCCTTCACAAATATTATTATTATACTTTTCAACCAATACATCAATATTTTTGCCGATATATTCATTATTAAGAGTCTTTGATATATTATTCGAATCTTCAAGCAATAAAGTATGTCTTTGTTTTTTAACTTCAAGAGAAACATCATCCTTGAATTTAGCTGCTATTGTATTAGGTCTAGGAGAATATTTAAAAATAAATACTCCTCCAAACTTTAAATCCTTTGATGCTTGAAATGTATCTTGAAAATCTTGATCTGTTTCTCCCGGAAAACCAATTATAATATCAGTTGTTATATTTATTTGCGGTATTTTAGATTTAATTTTTTCTACTAAAGATTTATATTTTTCATAAGTATATTTTCTGTTCATTGCATTTAAAATATTATTTGAAGCAGATTGTAACGGCAAATGGATGTGTTTACATATTTTATTATTATTGGCAATTTCATCTATTAATTCATCTGACAAATCTTTAGGGTGATTTGTCATAAATCTAATTCTTTTTAGATTTTCTATTTCAGATATCTTTTGTAAAAGATGTGTAAAGTTAACTCCATTATCATTATATGAATTTACATTTTGTCCCAATAAGATAATCTCTTTAACTCCGGTATTTACAGCTTCTTTAACTGAGTTAAATATTTCATCACGATTTATACTGAACTCAGGTCCTCTGACATAAGGGACTATACAATAGGAACAAAAATTAGTACATCCTTTCATAATTGTTACATATTGAAAAACTTCTTTTGCAACTTTCTCTCTTGGCAAATAGTTTGATGGAATATATTTACTTATAATTTGTGAAAAATCGTCAATATTTTGAGCGCCTAAAACAAAATCAACATATTTACATCTTCTTTTGATTTCTTTATAAGCATGCTGAGCCATACAACCGACAACACCAACAATTAAATTAGGATTTATATCTTTTTGTTCCTTAATTCTGCCTAAAAAAGAATATGCTTTATGTTCAGCAGAAAATCGGACAGAACATGTATTTAATATAACTATATCTGCTTGTGAAATCTCTAAAGTTAATACACAGCCATGATCAATTAAATAATTTGATATTTTATCTGAATCATTTACATTCATCTGACAGCCGATAGTTTCCATAAAAAAATTCATATTATTCATTTGCCACTTTTAACAAATATTTACCATATGCTGAATTAAACATTTTTGCATTTTCTATTAACTGATTTTTATCTATAAAATTCATTCTATATGCGATTTCTTCAAGGCAACTGACCATTATTCCTTGCCTTTCTTCTATTGTTCTGATAAACAAGGCTGAATCTAATAAAGAATTATATGTTCCAGCATCAAGCCATGCAAAACCTCTGCCAAAAAGCTGAACCGATAAATTATTGTGTTCTAAATAAATTCGATTTATATCTGTAATTTCAAGCTCTCCTCTTTCAGAAGGCTTTATCATTTTTGCAATTTTTATAACTTCGTTATCATAAAAATATAATCCGGTAACAGCCCAATTTGATTTTGGATTTTGTGGTTTTTCAACTATTGATACAGGCTGTTTATTTTTATCTATTTCCACAATACCATATCGATGAGGATCATCGACATAATAGCCAAAAATTGTTGCACCCTTTTCTTTATTTACTGCATTTGACAGCAATTCAGGTAAACCATGTCCATAAAATATATTATCGCCTAAAACTAAAGCAACATTATCATCACCAATAAAATCTTCACCTATTAAAAAAGCTTCAGCAAGTCCATTTGGATTATCTTGTATTTTATAAGATATATTTATACCTAAACGCTCCCCTGATTGAAATAATTCTTGAAACTTTGGCAAAGTATCTGAAGTTGAAATTATCAGTATATCTTTTATACCTGCAAGCATAAGAACAGATAAGGGATAATATATCATTGGTTTATTATATACAGGCAATAACTGTTTAGATATAACTGATGTTATTGGATAAAGTCTTGTTGCTTTACCACCGGCAAGAATAATCCCTTTTGTTTTCTTCATTTCTTTACCTCTAATAATTGAAAATATTTTATCGTTTTATTTAAACCTTCTTCAAGTTGAACTTCCGGTTGCCATTTTAATATTTTTACTGCTTTTGTAATATCCGGTTTTCTTCTTTTAGGATCATCCTCAGGTAATGATTTACGAACAATTTTTGACTTACTTTTAGTAAGTTTTATTATTGTTTTAGCAAGTTCATTTAAAGTTATTTCATGAGGATTACCTATATTAATCGGTGTATGCTCCCTAGACATCAAAAGATTGTATATACCTCTTATCAAATCACTTACAAAGCAAAAGCTTCTAGTTTGTGTTCCTTTACCAAAAACAGTAACCGGTTTATTATTAAGAGCTTGATATATAAATTCCGGAACTGCTCTGCCATCGTTTATATTCATTCTAGGGCCATAAGTGTTAAAAATTCTAACTATTTTTGTATCCAATTTATATATATTATGAAAACTCATAATTAATGCTTCTGAAAATCGTTTAGCTTCATCATACATACTTCTTTTACCAACGGGATTAACATTTCCCCAATAAGTTTCTACTTGTGGACTTATTAATGGATCACCATAAACTTCACTAGTTGAAGCAAATAAAAATTTGGCTTTATTTTTTTTTGCCAAATTTAACATATTAAATGTTCCAATTGAACCAACTTGTAAAGTTTCTATCTGGTATTTTACATAATCTATAGGACTTGCCGGTGATGCAAAATGTAAAATGACATCTATTTTTTCGGATATATTAAATTTTTTTGTTATATCTATTTCTTTTAACTTAAATTTTTTATTTTTTAAAAGATGTTTAATATTATCATGTTTGCCTGTTAAAAAATTATCAACAGCTATAACAGAATGTCCTTTTGAAATAAACAAATCACAAAGATGTGAACCTAAAAAACCTGCTCCACCAGTGATAAGAATTTTCATTATTTATCCTCAAATTATAAACATTTGTATATTATATAATTTGTGGAAGATTAGTACAATAATTTTTTTCAAATTTTTATAATATGGCTTATTTATCCATTATATTGATAGCTATATCAGATAAGATATCATTTATTCTTGTATATTGGTCAAGAACATCCATATGAAGTCCTGAAGTTTCTATTGATTCTTTTAAATCTGCATGCAATCTTGAAATATGCTTCTTTTTTAATTTATGAACAATAGCATGCAATTTATCTACAGATGTTGATATTTCATGAGCAACAGCTATATCGTCATTTACAAAAGCATCTATTATTTTAGAACAATTTGTATAAATAATATTATGTAAATATTTAATATCGCTTAATCCTTCATCTGAAAATCTTAAATGTCTTTTTATTTTTTCATGAGAAATGTAAATCAAATTTCTATCAATAATATCTGAAATCTGCTCAAAATCAGCAACAATATACAATAATGCTATTTCATTTTGTGATTGTTTCGTCGTCAACTGATTTTGTCCAACTTTTGTAATATAAGGCACAATTCTATTAGCTAAATTAGTAACTTGTAAAGATTTATAAGTTGTTTTTTCTGCAACTATTTCATGCCTAGTTTTTAAAGCATTTATAGATTCTTTTAATATTTCTAAGACTATTTCTGATAATCTTGAAATTTCCTGTTTTGACAGTTCAAATGCTTTGTCAGGTTCTTTAATATATTTCTGATCTATAAATACCGGACCAAATCGTTCCTGACAAGAAGTACTTGGAAAAATAAATAAAATTAATTTATAAAATAATGGAATAATAGGTAAAATTATCATTGCTGCAAATAAAGTAACAAGTGTATGTGACATTGCAATTTCTCTTGCAATATCTGTTGATAAAATTATTTTTCCTGTAAAAAATTTAACGAAATATATCCAGGCAGATTCTCCATGATAATGGATAAACGATATAAAAGGCAAAATCAATAAGACTCCGAAAATTTGATAGCTTAAATGCCAAAGCATTACATTTTTGCCACTTCGTGGTTGATTGATTGATGCCACAACAGCAGTTATACATGTTCCTATCTGTGCACCTAAACAAATACAAATACCTTGTGTTAAAGAAAGTATTCCTGCTGATGCTAAGACAATTACTATACCTACTGTTGCTCCACTGCTTTGTATAAGCATTGTAAAAAACAACCCGACTAATATTGAAAAAATTGGTGATTTTACACTAGCAACTAGTTCTAATAGTTCATTATTAAGAGTTATAGGTAACATTGCATCTGACATTATTTTCATACCAAAAAAAAGCAATCCAAAACCAAAAATAGCATCTCCTAAATCGGCTATTCTCTTTTTTGTAGAAAAGAAAGATAAAAAATATCCTACGGCTATAATGATTAAAGCATAATCTACAAGTTTAAAAGCAACTAGTTGTCCTGTAATTGTTGAGCCTACTGATGCTCCAACAGATACAGACATTGATTGAAAAAAGGTTAAAACACCCGCACTAGCAAGTGTAATTTGCAATAAGAGAGTAGCTGTACTAGATTGATTTAAGCATGTAATACCCAAACCTGTTAAAAAACCTTTAAATCTTGTTGATGTAAATTTTGTTAGTATTACTCTTATGTTTTGTCCTGCCATTTTTTGAAATGACAAATTAATTTTAAACATTCCAAAAAGGAGTAATGCAACCCCTCCTAAAATACCTGCCAGCATTATTAACATCCAATTTTTATTTAATACAGAAACTGTAAAATATATCGGGTCACAAAAAACATCCGCATTAACAATAACAGTTATTTTATCTTCAGCTTTTTTACCTACAATAAGCTTTGCAGAAGCATACCCATTATCATCTGTCAGAACATTATTTGATATTTGGATATAAGAAGAGTTTTTATTATTAGATAAGTTAGAAGTTTCTACTACTGAAAAATTAATTTTTACATTTTTTAAACTATTTTTATCAGAATCAAGTAATTGAACAACAAAAGAATTTTTTAAACCTATTCCTCTAATACCAAGCTGCTTATCTCCAGAAATTTTAACTAATGATATTTCTTGAGAAAAACAAACTGTTGATATAAAAATAAATAAAAAAGAAAGTAAAATATTTTTTATTTTCATTTTAATGATTGTTTATTAAAAGATTTTGGTAATAAAGACATTATTTTTTCTACTTTAATTTTGTTATTTTTATCATTATAAATAATATCTGCTTTTTGAGAAAATTCTGATATGACTTGTCTGCAAGCTCCACAAGGAGTAACATTGCCACATTTTGAATAAACAGCTACTGCTTTGATATTTTTAGAGCCATTAGAAACTGCCGTAAAAACGGCTACCCTTTCCGCACATATTGATAACCCATAAGAAGCATTTTCAATATTTGTTCCACAATATACTTTACCATCTTGGCATAAAACAGCTGCACCTACTTGAAACTTTGAATACGGACTATACGAATTTTCAATTGATTGTTTTGCAAAAGATAAAAGTTCTTGATATATTTCTTTTTTTTCAGCCATATTATTAAAACTCCGTAAATTTTTTAAACATCTTAAATCTATTAGTTATCTCTTTTTTAGTCAAAGAACTAAGCCTTTCTAAACTAAAAGACTCAACATTAAATGATGCCATTATACTTCCATAAACCATTGCTTTCTTCAATGTTTCAAAAGTTAATTTATTACAAGAAGATAAATACCCAATAAAACCTCCTGCAAAAGTATCTCCGGCTCCAGTTGTATCTTCTACACTTTCTAATGGATAAGACGGTATTGAAAATATATTGTCTTTATGGAAAAGCATTGCCCCAAATTCTCCTCTTTTGATAACGAGAATTTCCGGTCCCATTTTTGTTATAACTTTTGCAGATTTAATAATATTATTTTCTTTTGATAACTGTTTTGCTTCATCTTCATTGATAAGCAATAAATCTACTCTTTTTAAAACAGATTTAAGTTTTGATAATTTTGTTGATATCCATAAATTCATTGTATCAAGCACAACTAATTTAGGTTTTTTTACTAAATTCAGGACATTGTTTTGTATGTCCGGATCAACATTCGCCAAAAATAAATATTTCGAATTCTTATGTTCTGTAGATAATACAGGTGCAAAATCTAAAAAAACATTCAATTTTGTATTGATTGTTTTTGCTTGGTTTAAATTACAAGAATATTTTCCCATCCATCTAAAAGTTTTCCCTGCACTAACAGCAAGCCCTGATGTATCTATCTTATGATGATTCAGCAGATGGATATATTTGCACGGAAAATCGTTTCCTACAATAGCAACAACAGATGTTTTAGTAAAATATGAAGCAGACATTGCCGAATACATCGCTGACCCGCCAAGAGCATCTTTAATTTTCTTATTGTTCGCTTCAATAGTATCAAGAGCAACAGAACCAACTATTAGAATTGCCATTATTTCACCTATTATTTCGAAAAATATTTATCTAAAAACAAACTTAATGAAGCATATGCAGGAGATTGTTTTACAGTTTCATGTGATGATTGAATAGCAAATTTTAAATCATTATGACATTCACAT